>ERZ1740059.628-NODE-628-length-18240-cov-5.662469_pt1 | contig 18240 bp, 15 predicted proteins | sample MGYA00581744_ERZ1740059 | MGnify/ENA primary metagenome ERZ1740059 (study PRJEB43018, sample SAMN04849738) | marine metagenome | isolation source: floating plastic debris | place: Pacific Ocean | collected 2008-08-28 | study: EMG produced TPA metagenomics assembly... | reverse complement strand
CCAGGAACGATTGCTGCTGGCGGATGATCTCTTCGCGGAAGTTCCACGGCAGGATGATCACATAGTCCGGCCTGTCCTCCATCAACACGGAGGGATCTTTGATCGGTACGCGAACCCCAGGCATGAGCTTGCCCTGCTTGTGAACATTTCGATCGACGGCATACTCGACCACTTTGCTGTTCACACCCAGATAGTTGAGCATGATCGTGCCCTTGGCCGCGGCCCCGTAAGCCGCGATGCGCTTGCCCTGGGCTTTCAGGTCGCCCAAGAGCTTGCGCGCGTCGTCGCGGAAAGCCCGGACGCGGGCGCCGAAGTCGCGATAGTACTCGAATGTATCGAGCCCGACCGCTGTCTCTTCGGCCCGGATGGCCGCTACCGCCTCGTTGGGTGTGTCGGTTTTGGTGAAGAACATCCGCAACGACCCGCCATGGATCGACAAGCGACGAATGTCATTCAGGTAGAGGCCGTGTGGGCGGAACAGCGCTTCTGCGCTGGTCACCGAGAAATAACACAGATGCTCGTGATAGATCGTGTCGAACTCGATGTGGTCGACGACGTCGCGCACATAGGGGAACTCAACGACCAGCATGCCATCATCGGCCAACAATTCCGCGAAACCGGCGACCAGGTCGTTCTGATCGGCGACATGGGCCACGACGTTGTTCGCGTGGATCAGATCCGCCCGCTTACCTTCGCTGCGCAGCTCCTTGGCGACGCGGGTCCCGAAAAAGTCGACGACGGTGTCGATCCCCTTCTCCTGCGCGGCCTTTGCTGGCTGCGAGGCCGGGTCGACGCCGAGCACCGGGATGCCCTTTTCCTTGTAGTTCTGCAGCATGTAGCCGTCGTTCGACGCGATCTCGACAACGAGACTATCGGGGCCGAGATTGCGGCGCTCGATCAGCTCCAGCGCATTCTCACGGCTGTGCTTGAGCAGATCCTCCGAGAAGGAGGAGAAGTAAACATAGTCGTCGCCGAACATTTCTTCGGCTGGACGGGTTTCGAGCAACTGCACCATGCTGGACGCGGGCGAGTACCCGACGCGCAGCGGCACGAAGCGCTCGGGCACCACGTTGGCTGGGTCGATAAGACCGTCCGAACGCGGCATCAGTCCGAGATCGAGGATCGGCAACAGTCCCTGGCGATCTGTCGCGATGCATTTTACCTGGGCTGCGTCGGCGGCGAATTGAGCGGACGCGCCTTCCGCCTCAGGCTTTGGGCGCGCAGCCTGGCCTTTCTGGGAGTGACGCAGTTCGACGTCGATGATCTCTTCGTCGATCAGCTTCATCAGGTGGCCGATGCGTTGGTAGCGCGGGCCTTCGAACTCTTCCAGAGTGAGCTTCTGCTCGAGGTAAGCGTCGTAGAGCTGCTGAGCGCCCTTCCGCGCGTCCCAAACCGGTTTGAAGTTGGGCAACACGCGCTTGATCTTGTCGCAGTTCACCCGATAGCAGCGCAGATCGGGGCCCGCGTCGTCAGCATATGTGATGCGGCAGTCGGGCACGACTTCGGCCACGATCTCAGCGAGTTCCTTGATCTGGTAGTTGTGTTCAGTCTGACCAACGTTGAACGCTTCATTCCTGATGAAGTCGACTGGCGCCTCTAGAGCGGCCAGGAAAGCACGAGAAATGTCTTCGATATGCACGATTGGACGCCAAGGCGTGCCATCGGACTTCATGTGGATCTGACCGGTCGTCACGGCCCATGCGACCAGATTGTTAAGCACCAGATCGAAACGAACCCGAGGGCTGAGACCGTAGGCGGTGGCCGAGCGCAGGAACGTTGGGCAGAACTCGTCCGTCGCAAGTTTCGCCAGTTCCTGCTCTGATTTGACTTTGGACTCGCCATAAGGCGTGACCGGGTTCAACGCGCCGGTTTCATCGATGAAATCGTCGCCGGCAGAGCCGTAGTTCGAACAGGAGGAAGAGAAGATAAAGCGTTCAACACCGGCCGTGCGAGCCATTTTGGCAAGATGCACCGTGCCCTCGGTGTTGATCGAGAAGGTCGTCTCGGGCCGGAAATTGCCCAACGGGTCGTTCGAAAGGCCCGCGAGGTGCAGCACCGCGTCAAAGCCGAGCAGATCGGAAACCTCGACGTCCCGAATATCCTTCAGGATGGTCGGGATCTCGGGGACATCCCCTCCAGGGGCGAAGGTGCAGCGCTCAAAGATGTCGCTATCCAGGCCGGTGACCTCATGTCCCGCCGCCTGGAGCATCGGGGTGAGAACCGGGCCGATATAGCCACGATGGCCAGTCAGCAAAACGCGCATTAGTCTACTTCTCCCAAGACGCCCAAGGGCGTTCGCCGCTATCCCAAAGTTTTTCCAGGTTGTGTTTGTCGCGCAGCGTATCCATCGCGGCCCAGAAGCCCTCGTGCCGGTACGCCATTAGCTGGCCGTCCTCCGCGAGGCGCGTCATTGGCGCGTGCTCGAACATCACCATGTCGCCGTCGATGTAGTCGAAGACGCCTGGCTCCAAGACGAAGAACGCGCCGTTGATCCATCCCTCTGCGGTCTGCGGCTTCTCTTCAAAAGCCGTGACCATGTCGCCGTCGAACCTCATGTGACCATAGCGCGCCGGTGGACGAACAGCCGTTACGGTGGCGAGCTTTCCGTGACTCCGGTGGAACTTCAGCAGGGCGTCGATGTCGATGTCAGAGACGCCGTCGCCCCAGGTCAGCATGAATGTTTCGTTCCCGATAGCCGGCTGAAGACGTTTGACGCGCCCGCCCGTCAATGTCTCCATCCCAGTTTCGACCAGGTCGATGTTCCAGTTTGGATGCGGTTGCCGCAGATGCTGGACAACCTGGGGGTGATCGCCGTTGCCGACCTTGACCGTCAGGTCGCCAGTCAGCGTGCTGTAATCGGCAAAGTATTTCTTGATCTGCTCGCCCTTATACCCCAGCGCGACCGCGAAGTCGTTCAGGCCATACTGCGAATAAATCATCATGATGTGCCAAAGGATCGGACGACCGCCGATTTCGACCATCGGTTTTGGCCGGACGCTTGTTTCTTCGGCTAGGCGCGTGCCTTTCCCGCCTGCGAGTATCGCAACTTTCATCCTGTTGCCCCACTATCGAAAGAAATTCCGCCTGGTGTTATGCATCTCCGGCGCCCCCCCCCCCGTCGGCGGCGCAATTCCGTTCGGCGCGCCAAGCGCAGTTCTCATCGCAATTTGTGGCGAATACCTTTTTTGCGCTTCGTCTTCCGCTGCGTGTCGTCGGCGGCCGTTTTAGGTGGCGACGCCGGCTCCAACGGGCGCGTTGCGCCGTGACGTGTCGGGATGGTCCGCCGTGGTTGATTTGATCTCTGGCTCGGTCGTGCCGCAGCGGCCGCGTCATCCCGGCCGATCATCCAGGCGCCCGAACCGATCAGAAACAACAGGACCACGAAACTGGCCTTCCAAAGATGGACGGTGCAGATAGCCAGCGAAATGCCGGCAAGAGTAAAGAGCAGCGCGCGTTGGCAATTGACGAAACCTGGCTCATCGCTCTTCGACTTCGCGACGCCCCATGCGATCAGCGCCATCGCGACAACGAGGGCGATCAGGGCTGGCAGACCGTATCGCATCGCCGTCACGAGCCAGAAATTGTCCACCGACGACAGCAACCATTCCGGCCGAACCCAGTCATTCCGACCGATCCCGAAAACCGGGTGTCGCTCGACCTCAGCGGTGCCGTAAGTCCAGATGTGGAGGCGGGTCCACGCATTGTGGGAGTTGAACGTCAGATAGCCGATGAAGATCTGGACCGGCGAGCGGTTTGCGATGATGTCCAGCGTCACGTAGACAGCCGTGACCCCGCCCACAAGCAGCTTCCAACGCGAGGGGATACCTTTCGTAAGGCGCTCCCACGCTAGCAAACCTATCTGGAACGCGATGACGATATAGGCGCCGACCGACAGGGAAAAGAAGGTGACAAGCCCGGCAATGCCGGCGCTAACCTGACGCCGAAAGAGCCCCGCGCCGTTCCCGCCAACCAAAAGCGCCAGCATGAAGACGCTGGCGGCGAAGACGCCCAGCAGGATCGGATGTTCGAACGGTCCTTGCGCGCGCTGAAGGCCAAAGCGGGGCTCGGAGAGAATGTCGTTAATCGTTTCGAACGGGATGTCGAAGAGAACAACGATGTAGTTTTTCGAAGTGAAGGCTTCGAGAATGGCGAAGGGCAGTAAAATCGCCGTCGCCGCCACAATCGTCGACACCATCACTCGGAATTGTTGCTGGTTGCGGATGAAGACCCGCGCGAGCAAGTAAGACCCGAAGGCTTCGATCGTCAGAATGCCTGCGGGCTCGACGCTTTCCGCCACGCCATGATTGACAGTCAAGGCGAGAGCCGCCCACGCGCAGTAGAGCGCGATGAAAAGATCTGCGGCGATGATGCGGCCAGCCTTGCCGCTCAGCCATGCGAAGACGAGCGGGATGAACGCCAGAACGAGAACCAGCCGATACGGGTTGAGTTTCACCGGGCCGAGCATGAAAACCACGGGCACGATCAGGGCGAACAGAAACAAATAGACGATCGGGCTCAGTCGGGCCGAAGCATCTGCACTCGCTTCAGATCTGCGTCGCCCGGTCGTTTCAGAATGCGACGCGAGCGAGTGATTTACGATGTCAGCCAATCGGCGCGTCCTCCCCAGCTCTGCTCCGACCTGTCTGCAAAGGTCAGGCCGCGATCGATCGAACCGGCAGTCGTTAGGTCACACACAACGATGTCTCAATCATGGCTGAAAGTGATATTGCGGTGCAACATTTGTCTTATATTGGCATGTGGTCGCGATGTCGCACGCTTCTCAGCATCGCTTGTTGCAGGCGCAGCTTTGCGGCCGCGCGCTTCCAACGGCCCGAGCAACTGGGCATGCGTCACACGCACGGAATGGATAGGTCCATCGAGTTCGGCGCCTCAAAAATCGAGGAGTTTGTCGAGCTTAGTGAACCGCGGCGGCAGGTCTTGGGCCTGCCCGACCAATATCGGCCGTACGGCGCGGGCGTCCGGCATGTGACAACAAACTTCTGCGGTGGTGAGGCTGACGCCGCCGAGTTGGGCTTCAAAGTCGGGATCGTTGCGAGAACACGTCATTTTGCGCTCCGGGAGGTCCTGCCTCGACGCGCGCGCGGTTTCCGGGCGTCCGTATCGCAGCGGTCGCGGCTGGCCCAAGGTCCTTAGGGGGGGGGCTGAGACAAGTCCCGTTGGCGGGTCAGGCTCAACGGATCGCAGTTTCCGGAAGCGTTGGCCTGCGAGCGGTTCCTCGGAAATGATCTACGCTGCAAACAAAGACGTATAGGTATTGAACTTTGTAATCGCGCGGCTCGTTTCTTCCGTCGCGCGTGGAGAATTCGTTTGTTTCATCGCGCGCCAAAACAGTCGGGCGGTTCACGAAACTGGGCAGGGTGGTGCGTATGGCCGAGCCAAATGGAACCCTCGTGTGGTTCCGCCGCGATCTCCGGCTGGGCGATCACGAGGCTCTGTCAGCGGCTTGCGCGCGACGAGAGCCGGTGATCCCGGTGTTCGTGCTTGATCCTGTGCTCGAAGATATGGGCGGCGCCGCTGCGCAGTGGCGCTGGTCCATTGGGCTTGACCGGCTTTCGCTGTCGTTGCGAGCCGCAGGTTCTCGACTGATTATCCGTCGGGGTGAGGCGCTCGAAACGCTCAAGAAACTCGCAGCCGAGACGGGAGCGCGCAGGATCCACTGGTCTCGGCTCTATGATCCGGAGTCGATCGAACGGGACACGGCGGTCAAATCCGGATTGAAGGCGGCGGGTCTCGAGGCGGAAAGCTTCGAGGGGCATCTGCTTCATGAGCCGTTCAAGCTGAAGACCAAAACCGGTGGGTACTTCAAGGTTTACACGCCGTTCTGGCGAGCGTGTCTTGCGGCGAACGCGCCGGAGCAACCCCTGCCGGCTCCGGCAAAGATCCCCGCGCCTGAGACGTGGCCCGCTTCCGATACGGTCGAAAGCCTTGGGTTAGAGCGTGCGATGAACCGAGGCGCCGCCGTCGTTAAGGACTTTGCGCGTGTCGGCGAGACCGCGGCGCGGGACCGCTTGGACGCCTTCATCGACGCGTCGGTGGCCAGCTATCACGACGATCGGGACCGCACCGATCGTGATGGCACTTCGAAGCTCTCGGAGAACCTTGCTCTTGGCGAGCTTTCTCCTCGCGCGGCCTGGCATGCGGCTGAAGCGGCGGCCGCTCGCGATCCCAAAGCTGCAGCCGGCGCAGAGGTCTTCCGCAAAGAACTCGTGTGGCGCGATTTCGCCTGGCACCTCCTTTACCACACGCCCCACATCGCAACGCAAAACTGGCGGGATCAGTGGGACGCTTTTCCGTGGCGCGCCGACAATGATGACGCCGAGGCGTGGCGGCGAGGCCGCACTGGCCAGCCTTTTATCGACGCCGCCATGCGCGAGCTCTACGTCACCGGAACAATGCACAACCGGACCCGCATGCTGACAGCGAGCTTTCTCACCAAACATCTGATGACGGACTGGCGCGTCGGCGAGGCCTGGTTTCGCGACTGTCTGATCGATTGGGATCCCGCGTCGAACGCCATGGGCTGGCAATGGGCCGCCGGGTCCGGTCCTGACGCCGCCCCTTTTTTCCGGATCTTCAACCCCGAGACGCAGAGCGCGAAGTTCGACCCCGCGGGAGACTATGTAAACCGTTGGCTGCCCGAATACGCCGCGTCGGACCTGTCGCGTTCAGCGCATCACGACGGCTTGAAGTTCTTTGACGCATGTCCGCGCAGCTGGTCGATGTCGTCCCAAGACGCCTACCCGGATCTAATCATTTCGCTCGCCAGCGGCCGTCAGCGCGCGCTAAACGCGTATGCCGATATTGCGAAGCAAAGCCCCTCCAAACCTATCGTTTCTAAGGAAATCATATCGTGAAAATTGCATTAGTTGGGTCGGGTGTTTCCGGCCTGGGGGCGGCGCTTGCGCTCTCGGAAACCCATGACGTCCAGCTTTTTGAGAAAGACGCGCGTTTCGGAGGGCACGCCAACACGGTCGATATCGACCATACGGGCGCGCGCATCGCGGTGGACACCGGGTTTATTGTTTTCAACGACAAGAACTACCCCAACCTATGCGGACTGTTCGACCACCTCGACGTCCCGTCGGAGAACTCCAACATGTCTTTCGCCGTCAGCTTGCGGAATGGCGCTTTGGAGTACGGGTGCGGCAGCCTCGATCAGGTGTTTGCTCAGAGATGGCGGGTCGTCGATCCAGGCCATTTGCGCGCGTTCCGAGATGTGATGCGCTTCAACCAGATCGCACCCAAAGAACTTGCAACGGGCGAGATCAACGGTTGGACCCTTGGCGATTGGATGAAGGATCGCGGGTTCAGCCGGAAGTTCCGAGAAAATTTCCTGTTGGCGATGGGCGGCGCGATTTGGTCGACGTCTCCGTCCAAGATCGAGAGCTTTCCCGCCCGCGCCTTCGTGCAGTTTTTCAAGAACCACGAACTGATGTCGGGGTTCGGACTTCAGATCCAGTGGCGGACGGTGACAGGGGGCTCACGCGAATACGTGCAGCGCGTCCTGCAAAAGCTCGGCCCGCGCGCCCAGGCCGGGGTCGGCGTCGACGCGGTGACGCGTTTGACCAACGGTCAGGTGAAGCTGAAGCTGAGCGACGGATCCGAAGCGCTGTTTGATCAGGTTGTGTTGGCCACGCATCCCGATCAGTCGCTCAAACTGCTGATCGACGCGGATGTCGACGAGTTCGAAGTCCTATCGTCCGTGCGATACTCCGACAATGTCGCCGTCCTTCACCGCGACCCGGGCCTGATGCCCAAGCGCAGGAAGGTTTGGTCAAGCTGGAATGTGATCTCGGAGGCGGGTTCCGAGCAGCAGCCGGCGTCGGTCACGTACTGGATGAACCGTCTGCAGAACCTCGATGCGACGCGCGATGTGTTCGTGTCGCTGAACCCGGTTCGCGAGCCTGACCCGGACCTGGTTTTCGGTCGATACAATTACGCGCATCCGCTCTACGATCAGGCGGCGTTCGACGCTCAGACGTCGATCGAGCGACTGCAAGGCCGACGGGGCGTTTGGTACGCAGGCGCATGGCTTGGCTGGGGCTTTCACGAGGACGGTTTGAAGAGCGCCTTGCGCGTCACCGAGGCGCTTGGCGCCCGACCGACCTGGGCGCGCGACACGGGCGCGCCTTTGAGGCCCGACGTCGCGATCGCAGCGGAGTAGGCGACGAGCATGTCGGCATCGACACATCCTCCGGAAACTCTTGGGCCGTTTGAGCCCCGGATGTTCGTGGGCGACGTGATGCATCTGCGGTTACGCCCCAAACGGCATCAGTTCCGCTACGGCGTGTTTTGCGTCTGGCTGGACGTCGACCGGCTTGAGGAGACGGCCAAGAAACTCCGGCTGTTCTCGATCGACAGGTTTGGGCTCGCCTCTTTCGCGCGTCGAGATCACGGGCCGCGTGACGGCTCTGATCTACGGCCCTGGGTCGAGGCGCGGCTTGCGAAAGCCGGGTTGGCGAAGCCGGACCGGATCATGCTGCTCTGTTTTCCGAGGATACTCGGCTATGTCTTCAATCCGCTCTCGGTCTACTACTGTTATGACGCAGCCGGATCGCTGACATCCGTCGTTTATCAGGTCAGCAACACGTTCGGCGACCAGCACCCCTATGTCATCAAGGTGGCCGAGAACGCGGACGGCGCCGCGCGCCACGATCAGGCGAAAGAGTTCTTCGTTTCGCCATTCATCGACATGGACAAGACCTATCGTTTCACGATCCGGCCGCCGGATTCGCGTCTGGCGGTCCGCATCAAGGAAAGCGACGCCGCTGGCGAGTATTTGATAGCGACATGGAATGGCGATGCGGAGCCGTTGAACGATCGCCGCCTGGCCTGGCGGTTTGCGACACACCCGCTGATGACGCTCAAGGTCATCGTTGGCATCCACTGGGAAGCCTTGCGGCTGTTTTTGAAAGGCGTTCGGTTCCTCGGCCATCCGGGCGCAGGCAATGTGGTTAAGCGTCGAGACGACGTGGCGTCAGATATTGTCCCAGGCGAGTAAATCTGTCTCATAAAGGTGCAGTCATGAAGGTCACGGACGCGAGCCCGGACAACGCATTGGAGATGACCTTGGCGCAATCGCCGAGTGAAAACATATTCACGACAACCGAGGGGCAGCGCGACCTACCCGCGCTGTTCCCCCGCATATTCGACATCATCTCGCGGATAGAGGTCGGCGCGCTGGAGTTCGAACTGCCCGATGGCCGGGTGTTTCGGGCGCAAGGCGCGACGCCGGGGCAGACCGGGCGGATGATCGTCCACCGTCCAAAGATGTTCTGGAGAATGGCCACTGGCGCCGAGCTCGGGTTCGCGGAATCCTATCTCGACGGCGACTGGAGCACTCCGGATTTGCAGGCGGTGCTCGACGTGGCGATTGAAAACAACAAGGCGGTTGCGCGCGGCTTACCCAAGAGCCGTTGGATCGCGGCGTTTGAGAGCCTCCAGCATTGGCTGAACCGGAATACTCGACGCCAGGCGCGCAAGAACATCGAGGCGCATTACGATCTCGGCAATCAGTTCTACGGCAAATGGCTCGATCCTTCGATGACCTACTCCGCCGGGCTGTTTGAAGAACCGGGCGAGAGCCTCGAGGACGCGCAGCGCAACAAGTACCGGTCGATCTGCGATCGCATGGGTCTGCGTCAGGGCGATCATGTGCTTGAGGTCGGCTGCGGTTGGGGCGGCTTCGCCGAATACGCGGCGCGCGAGCGGGGCGCCAAGGTGACCGGGCTGACGATCTCGCCCGCGCAGCTCGAGTTTGCTCAGCGTCGCATGCAGGAGCAGGGTTTGAACGAACGCGTCGAGCTTGTGCTGCGCGACTACCGTGATGAGCGCGGTCAGTATGACGGAGTCGCGTCAATCGAAATGTTCGAGGCGGTGGGCGAGAAGTATTGGCCGTCTTTCTTCGAGACGGTGCATGACCGACTGAAGCCCGGCGCACAGGCCTCGCTGCAGATCATCACCATCGCGGACGACTTGTTTGAGCGGTATCGCAATCGCGTTGACTTCATTCAGAAGTACATCTTTCCCGGCGGAATGCTGCCCAGCGTCGCTGCGCTCGAAGATCAGACGGCGCGATCAGGGCTGGAATGGGTCGACATCAAGCGTTTCGGCGAAGGCTACTCCGAGACGCTGCGGCAATGGCGGACGCGGTTTCTCGACGTCTGGGACGAGGTGCAGGCGCTGCCGTCCGACAAGGCGGCGTTCGACGAGCGATTTCGGCGAATGTGGGAGTTCTATCTCGCGATCTGCGCCGCCTGCTTCCGCGCTGGCACGACTGACGTCGTCCAACTGTCTCTCAAACGCGCTTAGCGTTCAAAGGGTGCGGTTTTCGACCCCTAATTCTGGCGCGGATCTTGTGCTATAGATCTTGGACGCCAACGGCCGGGGGGCTGATGTGATTGACGAGTATTTCCGACCAAAGCGCTGGAAAGCGGGCTTTGTCATGGGCTGCGCAGCCGCCGCCGCTGCGTTCATCACGCTGGAATGGATGGGCGCGCCGGGCCAGGACCGGGCGATGATCATACCAGCTTATGCGTTCAGCACGATGCTTGTCGGGGCGCTGATCATGCATTGGTTCGCGGCGCAGCCGAAGTTCGGATATCCGATCGCGATCTTCGGCGGCGTGCTGACGGTGGCCCTCGCGTTCATTCCGTTCTCCTTGATTATGCTTGGCCTCACGCAATGGGAGGTTCTTGGGGGCGATCTTCAGGCGCGCGCGAGCCCAACGGACATCGCGTTGGGCGTCATGGTGATCGGCCCGATCTTCGCAGCTCCGGCGCTGCTGCCGTTTGGCGTGATCGGCGGGACCTTGTGTCGGACAATGACGCTGAAGTGATTGAACAAGTCGGGCGTCCGGTTGAGTGATCCATCAAGCGGCGCGACCGCGTAACCCCGGTATGACTTTGACGAGCGATCCCAAGCCGGTCTCCACCGGGACTGCGGCGGCCTACGCCGCGCCGAATTTGGCGCTGGCGGCGCTCAATTTTCCGATATTCGTCTACCTGGCGCCGTTCTACGCCAGCGAACGCGGACTATCGCTGGAGGCGCTCGGGCTTATTTTGGTCTCGGCGCGGCTTCTCGACGCCATTTCCGATCCCTTGATGGGGATCTTGTCGGACAGATGGACGACGCGGTTCGGGCGCCGAAAGCTCTGGCTGGTTCTGTCGACGCCGCTCGTTTGTTTCACAGTCTGGCAAGCCATGGTCCCGCCGGCGGAAGTCGACGTCCTCTACGTTGCGTTCTGGTTGTCGGCCTTGACCTTGTCTTGGACCATGGCGCTCACGCCGTATCTCGCCTGGGGCGGCGAGATCGCGACAGACTACGGAGGTCGTTCGAAAGTGACCGTCTGGCGCGAGAGCGCTTTCCTTATCGGAACGCTCGCCTCCGCCGCGATCTATGCCCAAAATGGCGGCGGCGCCGACGGTCTGCGCGCCGTCGCGTTGTTCGTCGTCGTAGCGCTGCCGGTCTTCGCGGTCGTCGCAGTCTGGTGGACCCCAGAGCCACGCGACCGCTCGCGCAACCGGGTCTCCTACAGCGAAGGCCTTGCGGCGTTGAAGTCGAACGGGCCGTTTCAGCGGTTGCTGTTCGCCTATTTCGTCAACGGGGCCGCGAACGCCTTGCCCGCCGCTCTGTTCTTCTTCTTCACCGCTCAAGTCCTTGAGGCGAGCACCGCCACGGCCGCCAACTTGCTGGCGCTTTACTTTGTCTGCGCCGTTGTGGCCGCGCCTGTGTGGGGGTTTCTCGCCAAGCGCTGGTCGAAACACCGCGCCTGGTGCGTGTCGATGCTCTATTCCTGCGTGATCTTCGCGTTCGTCCCGTTTCTGGGGCCAGGCGACATCGCCGCCTTCACCGTCATCTGCGTCCTGACCGGTTTTGCGTTCGGCGCGGACATCTCGTTGCCGCAGGAGATCAAAGCAGATTTGGAGGGCGTGGATACAGCTGCGAGCGGCGCGCGGCGCAGGGGGCGCTGCGTGGAGTTGTGGGAGGTAGGCGCGGAGGCGGGCGGCGCGATCGCCGCGGGTGTGGGCCTGTATCTCCTCGGCGCTTCCGGGTTCCAAGAAGAAGGCGGGAGCGGCGAGACAGCCCTGCTGGCGTTGGCGCTGCTCTATGCGGCTGTTCCGGTTGTGCTGAAACTCCTGGCGACGGCGATGGTCTGGCGTTTCCCGATCGACGAGGCTGCGCAGGAAGATCTCCGGCGTAGGATCGCGGCTGCGGGCGCGCTGCGACCCTAGCAGCAACCCTCATTGTCGGTGACTTTGTATTACGGCGAAGCGGACCCTGTAAATTAAGGAAATGATTAATTCGCCGAGCAGAATGAATCACGATATCAAGAAGGATTGAATTATTTATTAGAATAAACTGCGAGTTAAAAAAAATCATGGATAAAGACTTTTTTTCTGAGCTGGAGCCCGCTTTATTGATTCAGAAATTGGGCCGCATTACCATAAACATCTTAAGGAAGATGGAGAGGAACGACGGTTCCTGCATTATGAGGCGCCGGTGCTAATCGAGTGGCGGCGGCGTCACTACAACGCGTTGAGGCCGCACTCTTCGCTCGAATATCGACCGCCGGCTCCCAAAGCGATTTTGCCACAACCGGCTCAAAGCGCGCTTTCAGGACGGGATGAGCAGCACGACTTTGGCGTTCGAGATAAACCCGGACCAGGTCTACGAAATCGCCGATGTGCAGATATTCGACGTAGCGTTTGAAGAAAGTGCAATTGTTGAGAAGGCGAGCGATACGTCTCTCATTGCTGGATTGTGAGCGCCGGAATGATGGGTATGTTGTGATCTATAATATCCGAACCAAGTTTAATTGCGAAAAATAACGTACTTGTTGATCATGAAATTGTAAAAAAATGCGGTGGTAATTCCACACAGTTTGGCTGCGACAGCAAATTCAGGAAACATTTGGCCAATCCATATGGTAATAGAAATGTTGATTAACATTCCAACCAGTGCACCAGCTGCAAATTTTGCAAACCGAACTAAACCTATCGTGCGCTTAAAGACGATCAGGGACGAAAGCGTGTAGTTGACTATCAAGGCAACAAAAAAAGAAAGGACTGCTGCCAGTTCAATACTGACAGAGAGTGCGAGCAATAGCGCGAAGCCCGCCAATTCGACAATAGCCGCGCTCCCGCCGGCGATCGCATAGCGGAACACGTCGATGGCGAAGAGACGTCGCCACAGCTGTTGGATCATAGTCGTCTCACCGCAGCGGCAAACTCGACAGAAAGGCCTCTGAAGTCGGAAACAATCGGAAAGCCATGGCTGGACGAGCGCGAGCTGTCCGATGCCTTCTTTGACGACCGGATAACAAACGGAGCGTCAAGCGCCAATGCGACTGCGCCATCACGCTCGACGCGATCCCCGATCACAACAACCTCAGACGCAGAGTATCCAAGAAGATCGAGAATGCGCTGAAGACCTCGGGGGTGGGGTTTCAAAGCATCTACATCGGGGTCTGTCGCTGACACCAAAGCTTCGGCTTCTAACTCGAGCGCCGCCAGTTTCTTCGCTGCAGGGTAATCGGAGAGCACCGCCAACCGTTTACCGTTTGCGCGAAGCGCAGCGAAGAGCTCCAAAGCTCCATCGACGCGCGCCGCCCTCAACAGATCAAGAGGCCGTTCCTCGATCCATGTCGAGGTGATCTCCTCGACGCGCTCGATGCTGACCCCGACGCGCTCGGCCGTCGCCTCATACAGTGGTTGCATAAAGCCCTCGGGGCTGGCCTCCGCCAAGCGCTCGCGCTCACGTCGAAACTCCCAGATCACACGCAACATCTGCAGGTCGAGCGAAGCAGCGGCATGCGCAAACATCCGTCGCGCCATCTGCAGTCGAACCGGTCCTTGGCGATAGAGGGTGCCATCGACGTCAAATACGACAGCTTTTGCCCGCGCAAGCAGGTTCGCTGCGCCTTCGACGTCAGTTGGTCCGGCGATGCCGTTTGCTAGGTCGTTCTCGGTCGACATTGGTCAGCCGTCCCCGCTAACCGGCAAAGTTATGTAGACCTGCCCGGTCAATTCTTCGAGTTGCGGCATATCGACCAAAATAGCGAAGATGAAAACTAGGCCGGTCAGCCCCGCAAGTATTACCAATGACGGCGTCTTGTAGAGATTCTCTGGCTTGCGCGCGACAGAACCAGGTTGAAGCGCAAGAGAATAGTATGCCCCGAAAAGCGCTACGACGCAGGGGAATAACAGAACGAGCTCAATGCGGTACTTGATCAGAAATATTGCCAGAAAGAAGGCGCAACACAGCGCGTAAACAAGATTGGCGACCGACAACTTGTTCTCGTCGTAGTAGGCGAACGACCGCCGATATCTCGAAAGAATTTCATTGCCGTGAGACGCAACGATGTCTCGGTATTCCGACAACCGTTTCGAGTTCATCAGGAATGCGCCGCCGAACCAGTATGACAGCAATAGGCTGCCAGGCGGAATCGTTCCGGGATCGATCATCGCCCAGCCAAGAAGAAGACGGAGCGGGTTGTTAAGCGACTCGGTCAATACATCGAGGTACGCCTTGTCCTTTGAGCGAGCGGGCTGGACATTGTAGATAACACCAGAGATCGCAAACAGGACGCTGACGACAAGAAATGTTGTGTTAACCGCTGCCGCCAGTAGCAAGCCGACGACGAGGAACGCGGCGTATTCCATGTAAACAATCGAACGATCGAGTTCTTTTTGTACTGCCGCGCGTTGAGACTTTTCGGGATGAAACTTGTCGAATTCGCGATCGAGCCACTCGTTGATTACGTAGTTCGCTGAAGCAATGCAGGTCGCGGAGACGAAGCCAACGATTAGCGTAAGCCACAACGCTCCCTCTGGCATGCCGCGCAGCAGTATCGCCAGTGCGACCCCGGGCACGATAAATATGTGCTTGGTTGCATGATCAAACCTCGCGATGCGCAGATAGTCGTTCAGCGTAGCTCGGTCCGACGCGCCCGCGCTCGATTGAATGCTCATAGGAACCCCACCTTCTTTGATAGTTCTAACTCTGTTTGCCCAGCTCGCCTGCTTCTCAGAGCTAGCGCAGCCGCAAGAAATGCCGCCAAGGGGACCAGCCAAACGATGCGAGATTGGAAGCGGTCGTAGGGCGACGCGATGCCACCGCAGACGGCGGCGTTCACCAGAACAAAGGCAAGCAATGTGGCCACGATCGCCCATTCCTTGCCGACGAGAGCGCCTCCGAAATACACGTAGCCAAGAGAGAGCAACAGTACCCAAATCGAAACGCTGGCGCTCATGTATGACGCGCTATCGAGAAATCGGAGCTCCGAATGCTCCTGAAAAACGCGCGAGTGCTTAACATCGTCGACGATGTCGCTTGGAAATGACCTCTCGATGTAGTTGGCCGCCTTTTCTGACAAAGGCACCGGCTGGAACCTGAAAAGCCCGACCTGAGCGATCGAGTCCCTAACAATGATCCACGTTACGGAGAGAGGATCGTATAGAAATACGTCGATCGCGAAGGATGTGTCCTGCGCAGAGATGGCGCGCTGTGAGACAGGCGGAGCAATAGCGAAAACGCCGGTGTCCGCTCCGGTATCGAAAAGGAACGCACGCCATTCGATTGGAAGCCGATCCCGATAACGGCAGAGTTCATATGTGATCGTCTCACCTCGGGAAGCACACACATCATCCAGAAATGCCAGACCAGGACCCGCGGCAATCAAATGCCCCGAAAGAAAAGGTCGAGAGATCGACTTTTCTCCGGTCGCCTTGCCAATCGCCCAGTTGAAACCAGCAAAGGCGCTTAGCGACAGTGCAGCGACCACTAAACAAGAGACTGCGCCGGTCCGGGATAGCGTCGAAGCGCCAAGCAATCGGAGCCCGTAGACGACAGCGGAAGCCGAGACTGCGCCAAGCACAATCAGGACATGGCTCTTATGGAAGGTGGTCGCCGCCAGAACAACGCAAAGCAGAAGAATTCGTTCGCCTAGCCCAGTTTCTGGCCACTTGTGAATCAGGAGCGCGACCGCGATCGCAGCAAACCCAATCCAAATGTCCGGCATGATCAACCCAACGAAGACACCGGCGGTCGAAACCAGCGACACGAGTATTGTGGCGATCGCAAAGCCGGGTAGAGAGACCGCACCGAGCGTGTGATACATCAAGCGATGGATCAGCATTGCGGCGATCAGCGCCTGAATAGCCGCTATCGACCAAAGGCCAACCAGCTTATAAGCCAACCAGGCCGGGATCCCGAAGTAAATCGAGCGCCCCGATACGATTGGCGCGCTCGCTCCTTCATCAGACGAGGCGTCAGCTGCTGACTCTCCGACCAGTGGAGCTGGTTCGACGACAGGATTTACTTCGTCCGAGAGCCATAGCTGACCGAGCACTTCGGTCATGAACTTGCCGGCGCGAGACAAATACCCTGCCGTATCGAAATACAGGAATGGGCCGCCGTTTACAGCCATTGGCACGAGCAGAATGAGGGCTCCAATCAGAGCAGATAGCCCCAAGTTGGCACGGTTCTGGTCCATCAGAGCCTCGAGATGTGCTAATAAAACGTGTTACGGAGGCAATCGCAAAAATCGTGAAAGCACCGCGATCTTCCTCAATTGTGGCGTGTTGAACGGACGAAGCCGACGGGTCTCAGATTTTGAGTATCTTCTGACATCATAGCCGACCCTCCGCAAAGCCGCATCACGCGTACATTTCTGGAGTGGTTGATGCCGCCTAGACGGCAACATCAGCTTCGACAAATGTTGTTGGGTAGAGGTCAGCTAAACGAGAACTCATAGGACTTAAGATCTGCTGGATTTCGTGGCTTGTATTTGGCGTACTTCTTAAATTTAATGCCGCTTCAAGGTTATGTTATGATGATATTTCTTTGAAAATAAGTGATTTTGAGATCAAAGTTCAATTATTTGAAGCAATCAGAATTCAATATTCTGGCCTACATTCCGATTTTTTGGGCTATCAAGCAAATATTTTCGAGATTTCGATCTTTGAGTTTTTGCTAGTGTGCGCAATCTCTGCACTCGCTGTGAAGCTCATTGAAGAACCCTTGCAGTTAGTGCGCGCGAAAACGCGTTGGCATTCGATTGAACCATCGACGACGGACCAGGTTCCGAGTCGGTTCAAATGAGGAGGCAAAGAGCTCGGACTTTAGTGAGCTCCCTCACGATTGTATCTGTTGACCCCGCTGTTGCCCGGCCGTGGGTCTTGGGTGCGGCGACGGAAGGTGACGGGATATTCTGTTCCCTCTTCGCGTGGTATAGTGAGCCACAGCACGGGGGATTCAAGATTACCGAATACTTCGCCCTTGGCGTCTACACCCGTCCCGCGAGCCCGTCGCCGGAAGCGCAGGTTTGGTTCGATCGGGGTCTCGTTTGGCTGTTCGCCTACAACCACGAAGAGGCGATCGTCTGCTTCGAGAAGACCTTGGAGATCGACCCCGCCTGCGCGCTGGCGCATTGGGGCGTCGCCTATGCAATCGGACCGAACTACAACAAACCTTGGGAGGTTTTCACGCCGGAAGAGAAGGCGCCTGCGCTTGAACGCGCGCATTCGGCGCTGCAGGCGGGACTTTCGGTCGAAGGAGCCGCTCCGGCGGAGCGGGCGCTTCTGGAAGCGTTGGCCTCCCGCTATCCAACGGATCCCGAGATCGAGGATTATCAACCGTTCAACGACGGCTTCGCCGAGGCGATGCGGCCGGTCTACACCGCGTATGCAGATGATCTCGACGTCGCATTTGTCGCTGCCGAGGCGATGATGAACCGAACGCCCTGGCAATTGTGGGATCTCAAGAACGGCGCGCCAAACCCCCAGGCCTCGACGAAAGAAGCGATGGCGATCCTGGAGCGCGCCTTCGACCAGACGCCTGGCGCGTGGGAGCATCCTGGCCTGCTGCATATGTACATTCACCTGATGGAGATGTCGCCGCATCCCGAGCGCGCGCTGCGCCATGGCGATCGCCTCAACGGCCTTGTGCCGGACGCCGGGCATCTCGTGCATATGGCGACGCATATCGACGTTCTGTGTGGAGACTATCAGAACGTGTTGGCGCGCAACCTCGCTGCGGCGGAAGTCGACGAGAAGTTCAAAGCCCATGCGGGGGGTGCGAATTTCTACGCGCTTTACCGCATCCACAATCTGCATTTTGCGCTCTACGGCGCGATGTTCCTTGGCCAGAAAGCGGCCGCGATCGATGCCGCCAAGCGGTTGCGGGACGAGGTTCCGGACGAGGTCGTGCGCGTTTTTC
>ERZ1740059.627-NODE-627-length-18265-cov-3.930862_pt1 | contig 18265 bp, 24 predicted proteins | sample MGYA00581744_ERZ1740059 | MGnify/ENA primary metagenome ERZ1740059 (study PRJEB43018, sample SAMN04849738) | marine metagenome | isolation source: floating plastic debris | place: Pacific Ocean | collected 2008-08-28 | study: EMG produced TPA metagenomics assembly... | reverse complement strand
CAGTGAGCAAGACGCTGTCGGGCTTGGTGCCGACGGCGTCGTCGGCGGCGGGCACGGCTGGCACGGCTGGCACGCAGCGGACGATCTGTCGAGACTTCGGGGCTGGATGGACACGCGGATGGGCGGGCCCGGCCCTCGGCGCGGCAGGCGGCACCTGGAGACCGTGAGCCACGGTGAGTACGAAACTGTTGGCGTGTTACCGATGTCCAGCGCAACAAGCGTCTCGATCTGTGGGCAGAGATGAAAGTGCCAGACGTTGCTGAGCAGTCGACTGGCATCGAGGCATCGGAGTCGAGAGTCGAGGCTGAGACCAGCACACAACGCCTCAGCATGCCAGCGATTCAGTCTGATTAATTTATCCGACCATCGGTGATGATCACGTTGACAGTGCCGCATCAGCCATGGGGCTCAATCGTAGATGGGGCGTATGCGCAGTCTTACTAAGACCCTTCGTAGTGAGTCGCCCTCTCGCATTTGCGTCGAGACGAACACCCAAACAAGCGAGGATCGCGGCATGCCGCGTATCGAGCACCTCAGCGAAAGCGGTCGCGAGCAACGTCAGTAGGCGATTCGCCCACGCTGACCGCGAGAGCAGTCCACCGGTCCGAGGACTACATCTGGTACAGCCGCATTGTCACCGACTGCTCGCAAGCACAGTCTGTGCTCGGAGGGGGTGGACAACTCCGGCAGAACTGTCGCGACGCCTTTCGCCGGCTCCGGCGAGGCCGTCCCAACGCGGTCGCTGACATCGTTGATTGCGACGAGAGGTGGACGGAAGTGATCCAGCACGTGCTTGATGAGGTCAAAGGACTGCAATCGTCTGGGCAACGACGATTCAGACAGCGCTGGTAGCGATGCCGGGAGGTCCAGCACACCACCTCGCCGTGTCCGGAGTGGCACATACACCAGCTTGGCAGCGGACCAGGTTTCGGCTTCCGAGATCCACTTTCTGGCGGCCTCGTTGCCGATCGCCGGCGGCTAAGACGCCGATGGGCGCGTTGATCATCGGCAAGATCCTGGCCGAGACGGAACTGCCCGCGTTCGCGTTCTCGGTGCTGCCGTGCGACGTCAAAGACGCCGGCCCGCTGACCGAGGACACGCGTGTCGCGCTTGTGAGCTTTTTGAGGTCCGATGTTGTTGGAAAGAAGCTGATCAAGCTTGGCGCAACGCGGCGTCTACGACGAACTACCGCCGAAACTAGTCGCGAAAGTCGAGTCGCTCCTGTTGTGCGAGTGAACCTGTTGCCATCGCGGAAGGTCACGCGGCGCGCCCCGCCCTTGACGATGACATCACGTTCAGCTTCGCCGCTCGCCGTCGATCCAAAGCAGACTGTGTTCTCACTCCGTCGCGTCGCACGACGGGCTCTGGCTATTGAAGGGGAGGATTCAGGAATTGAAGTCGTCGGATGCGCGCAAGCAGTCGTCATTGGTGTCGGCCGGGTAGCGGTCGAGCGGGGAGACGATGAAGTTGTAGCAAACAGTGCTTGTCGTCGCGAAGAACCCAAACGAGCTGATCGAAAAGTATACAGGCTTGTCGCTCACGGTCGACCGGCGGAGTCGAAGCCAATCCGGGTTGTCTGCATCGTAAACGATCGCAGTGTGGACCGAGCCCTCTCGTGTCATGCGAAAGCTTCCCGGATCGGCGTTGGTTGCAGTCAAGCTCGACATACACCCGGTATCTCCCAGCACCGAGTCCAACGATTTGCAGACGTCAACGGAAGGTGCACACTGCTGCCCCGTCTCTCGGGGACGCTGCACAACGCGGTGGTCCGATTCCTTCGCGGTACGAACCGCACGCTCGGCAGAACGGATCCGTCGGTGTCGAAGGTTTCGTTGAAGCCATCCACGAATGTCGGTGCTTTGTACTCAGTCACCCGGCCCCGGCGGAGGAATCCGTCGGCGACATCGCCGACTTGGTGTCCGCCGGGGAGGACCCGATCGCCAGCAAGCGTGACGGACCGCACGGAAGCATTTGACCCGCCGAGGCTGGCAGTGTTGAGCGTATCGGTGGTTTGCCACGATCCCTCGAACTTCTCATAGATTCGAACCGAACCGACGGCCCCCAGCGCAGCCACGGACTTGTCGCCCTCGATGTTGACGTCAAAGGGTCTATTGACAGACGCTTCGTTCTCCTCGAACGCCCGCGACCAGACATTGGAGTTGACATCAAGCTCGAATGTCTGCACGCCGTGCCCGCCAGAGCCCACGAATTCGTTACCGACAATCACGCGGTCGCCGTTGATCTCGCGGAACAACCAGACGCGGCCGTCGGGGTTGAACCCACCGCCACGGTATCCCGCGGCAAAGGCATCACCGGCATCAGAGATGCCGAGCCGTGCGCCGAAAGTACGGGGGGTGCATCGGAGGAATCGATCGTTGAGCTCCCAGACCCGGGTCTCTGGATCAAGGTCGTATGTGTAGCGCGCCGTTGCCTTGAACTGAACCGGCGCACTCTTGCTCATGAGAGCCGGACGTGCTGACGAACATGCGCGAGCCGTCGGGCATGACGTACATATCCCAAAGGCGTTCGGTTGCTCCGCCGGATGGTGGGCCGGCGAGCGGGCTGAGGAACGCGTTGGAGACGGTTGGGGGCATCGGCCCGGTCCAGCGTGGTTCCCGAGAGAGTGCAGATCGACAGGCAAACAGAAGCGTGTATGAACAGGTTCATCGAGTGCTCCTTGTGTGTGAGCGCGCGGCCGCCTTCCGGTCGCTCCTCGGCCGGTTCGTCAGCGGAGCGGTTCTTCGGGTTGAAGACGATACCGGCGCGCTTGCTCCATCACGCGGCGACAAACAAAGTCGTGCTTGGCCCGATCACGTCCGACGGGAGCGGAGCGGTTTGGAGCTTGATGGTGTCGAGGGATGTTCGGAGGAGTACGCGTACGCCTCACTGAAACGGATCGCGGGGCGTCTGCTCGCCGGCAACCCGGTGGAACGCACGCTCCACCCCCACCGCAGTGGAGCATGAAGCGTTTCTTCGGCTTTCTAAATCTGACAGGAAGCCCGAAGACGAGCCCGCGCTGATCGCGATCGCGGCGCAGGCGATCCGCCATGTGATCGTCGATCACGCGGAGGCTGCATTGAGTCTCAAGCGAGGTAGAGCGTGGGAACGGCTCGCGCTCGAGTCGACGATCCTCGCGAAGCCAACGCCCGCCGTGGACGCGCTTCAACTCGACGAGGCACTCGAAGGGTCAGAGAAGGACAACCAACGCGCGGCCCGCGTTGTCGAGTTCCGCTTCTACGGCGACCTGACCACGGCGGAGACCGCGAATGCGCTCGGAGTTTCGACGCCAAAGGTGGAATACGACTGGCGATTCACCCGCGTCTGGCTTGCGGTCGCACTCTCAAAACGCACCGACACACGCTCAGATCGGCGTTCCCATGACTGATGAATCGCTGAAATCACCCTTCCTTCGAGCCGTGAGCTTCGATACCGACGGCGAACGACATCGCTTCGTGGGTCACTCCGTGCGATCGACGCAGATCGAGGAACGACGCTCGCTCGAATGCTCGCAGCCGATGCGCAGACAGCACCCCCTCTCGACCGCATGTCTCCCGCAACGCAAGCGGGCGTCGCAACGCACAGCGTTCCGAGACGTTGCGCTCAAATCTCTGACCACCGTTCGATCAGAAAAGGCCGTTAGGCGGTTCGAACTTGAGATCGAGGTGCTCGCGACGCTTGACTGTGATCGCGTCGCACGCATCGTTGACGGAAGCGTCGTCCACGATGGCCTCGGCGAGCGGCCTTGGTTTGCCATGGAACTCGTGCAAGGCGCCAAGTACGTCACGAGTTAGCGCCGCAGCCGCGATATTGACCTCAATGATCGGCTCGACATCATCTTGCGGGCGTGTCGTGGTATCGCAGAAGGCCACAGCGCTGGCGTGATGCACCGAGACATCAAGCCTTCGAACCTGATCATCGAAGCGCACGGTCGGGTGAGCGTGATCAACTCTGGCCGAGCAGCCCCGCATACCGACGATGATCGTGCTGCGCACACGATGCTGACCGAGACCGATGCTCTTGTGGTTACCCTGGCGTACATCCCGCCGGAACGTTTCGCAGCACCCGCCTCGGCCGCACTGGATGTCGTGAGCGGCGTACATGCGCTCGGGCTCGTGCTGTATGAGCTTCTTACCGATACGTGCGCCTGGGAGTTGTATGAGGTGTCCGCGTTCGATGTGCCTCGCGCTGTCAGCAGTGCGCCCCCGCGTCCGCCATCCGCCCTTGCGCCGGCTGCTGCGGGCGATCTCGCTGCGATCTGTCTGACCGCGATCTCGTGTGATACTTCGCGTCGGTATACCTCGGTCGATGAGTTTCCGGATGACATCGAAAGCGCCCGATAGAAACAGCCCGTCCATGTGAGACGCGACCACACCCTGTACGTTCTTCGCCGTCGGCTTCGTCGTCACCAGGTATCGATCGGGGTGCTGAGCTTCTTCCTGGTGCGCTCGTGTGTGGCAACGGTGTCGCTGAGCTGCCTGCTGCAGTTGTCAAACGCGAGACTCGATCGCGCTGAGGCCGAACAGTCATGGAACCTTGTACGCTTGGCGGAGGAACCGTTGGGCTCGGGCGATTCTAAGGCCGCGATGGGATTCCTGGGGAATGTGCCGGAAGGGCGACGGCACTGGGAATGGCGTTACCTGCGCAGGTGGGCAGACAACGCGAGCCGCGTTGTCGCTGCGGATCTTCCACCCCTTCGAGCGGCAGCTTTGGCAGGCGGTGTGGCTGTGCTGACCGAGGGACGTCTTTATCGCAGCGGTCCAGAATAGATCTTGATGTACCGTGCCGATGATCTTGACCGCCCCTTCGCACACGTCAACGCGATGAATCCGCCCGCCAGCGTAAACATGAGCAAGGGTCGGCGACGCAGCGATCTGTGCCGCCGCAGTCGCAACGAACACCGGCATGATCGAACTTCCCGATCTCGCAACGGGCGACATCATCCATCAACTCCGGACAGACCATCAGGTCTGGCGCCCCTGCCTTTCGCCGAGTGGGGATCGCCTCGCTGTTCTCGCGCGATGCGCCAGGGGGTTTCAAGGCTGCGCGTATGGGAGTGCTCAACGGGTGAGCGCGTGCTTCTCGACCTCGGCGTCGCATGGCTCGAAGAAGACACGCTGCTCACGTTGACCTCAGAAGAGAGCACAGACGTGTTCAACCTCGACCAGGGCGAGTCGTCGGCGATCGCGACGCGGGACGGTCCCGTGCTTTCAGGCCCGAGCGATCTCGTCGCGCACGACGCTGAGCGAGGCCTCACCGCCTTCACACACGAGGATGGCACGATAGCGATCGCCTCAATCCGGCTGATCGATGGCCAGTGGGTCGCCGAACTGACCGTCACGCTCGCTGCTCCTACTTCGGCGGTCCACTCGGCAGACTTCTCGAGGGACGGACGCGCACCTATCACCTCGAACGTCAAGGGACCATGCCTGATCTGGGATCTCGAAGCCGGAGTTTCATTGGTCACGCTTCCCGAGCAGTCTCAAGAATTGATCTTCATTGTGCCGTTCTTTGCGGACAATTCAAGAGTCGCCGTCGGCCGGTTCCGACGCCCCATCGCCGTGTACGATGCCTCCAATGGTCGGTACCTGCTCACGTTGCACGAGTCGAACGCGCGGCTCTCGGTCTCCCGCTCGGGCGAGCGGTTCATCGCCGCAAGCCGCTGGTAAGAACAGAGTTTGATGGTGTTTGGCAAGTAGTACCGGAAGCGGGCGCACTCGGGTGATAGCAGCGAGTGTGGCAATTCGTTCGGCCCCGCCGTTTGATATGACGAGCAGCGGGCGAGCGAAGCAGTTGGCGGTAGTTTGAGGTCTGGCCGCCCCTGCTGCGGCATGGTGCTGGTGGTGTTGCTCGGTGGCGTGCTTGTTGCGACGCTACAGGGCCTGGTCTGTCCGCCCGCTCCGCAGCAGACAAAGCCGCTACACAGCGACATCCTCCTCGGCGTGATGATCGCTACCGGTCGGCCTGGGAGCGAACGAAAGCAGGGCGAGCCCGAGTGTCATCGGACCGATCCGCCCGGCGAGCATGAGCACCACGATGATGAGCTTTCCCAGGTCGGTCAGGTCGCCCGTGATGCCCCGGCTCAGGCCGACCGTCCCGATGGCGGACGTTGCCTCGAAGACGATGTCGCGAAAGGGGACATCACCGTTGTCTTGCCGGCGTTCGGTGAGCAGCAGCAAATAGGTGCCGACGCCGAGCAATACGAGGTAGAACGTCAGCGACGCGACCGCGGCGTGGAGCCGGATCGCCGGGATGCACTTTCCGAAGAACGTGATCTCGTTTCGGCCTCGGACCACAGACCACGCCGTCGCGAAGAGCGCGGAGACGGTGGTGGCTTTGAGTCCGCCGCCGGTGCCCGCGGGCGAGGCCCCGGCGCTCATGAGCAGCAGCATCAGGAAGAGCGACGCCATGCCGAGCTCGCCGATGTGGTAGGTGTTAAACCCAACGGTTGTGCTCGCGGTCATCGACTGAAAGAGGGCGATGAGCAGGCGTCGCTCGGCTTCGACCTGTTGGATCCCCGGATCGCCGAGAAAGATCAGGGCCGCGCCGCCGAGAATCGAAGCGGTGAGCACGGTCAGGCTGATCTTCGAGGTCAGCGTGATCCTGTAGACGGCGTGTGTGAGGGAGCGGAAGACATCGGTCATCACGATAAAGCCGAACGCGCCGAGCATAGAGAGGCACGCAATCGTGCCGAGCACCCAGACGTCGCCCTGGTACTGTTCGAGCGAGTCGGGGAACAGCGAGAAGCCGGCGGTGCAAAACGCAGACACCGAGTGGAAGATCGCTTGCCATGCGACGTGGATCGTGCCCGAGAAGCTGTCACCTATGGCTTCGGTCGCGGCACGCGACGCGACGTCGGCCGAGAGGAACGCTGGGAACAGCGCGGCGGCGCCAATGGCTTCAATCGCGAACGTGAAGAGCACGACGTTTCGCACAAACCGCTTCGGCTTGAACGACTCGGGCAGGTTGAACTCGGTGCGTATGACGCCCTCGCGAGCGCGTGAGATCTCGTGCATTCCGGCGATGAGTATGAACGATCCGAGAGTCATGTAGCCGAGGCCGCCGGCCTGGATGAGAGCGAGAATAATGAGCTCGCCAACGAAGCTGAACTCATTCCCGACGGCAAGGGGGCTCAGCCCGGTCGTGCTCACCGCTGATGCGGTCACAAACAGGGCATCGAGCGACGACGCAGGATCGGCCGCCTCACGCGTCCACGACTGGGACAGGAGGAACCAGCCGACGAGGGCATAGCCGAGGTATCCGAGGACCAGAAGCCGACGCGGCGTCAGTCTGCGGAGCCGCACAATGAGCCTTGCGATCGTCTTTGCCATGTCCATTGATAGTGAGCGGCAGGACCGTGTCTCGCATGAACGCAAATTCATTCTGCACGGCGGCCGTGCTTGGGAGGCGTTGCTTCTGTTCCAGCTGTTACGCTACAGCGCAGAGGTCCGTCCTCTAGGTTGGAGCAACAGCTTTGCGAGTGATTGACCTGTATCTCAAGAAGAAGGAAGCGGATGAGATCCGCAAGGCAGCCGCAGACGCGGGCCATCGCATCATCAGCGAGCAGACGTCTGAACTCGAGCATGTCCGCGTCGTTGTTTCGCAGGGCTCGCCCGATGATCTGCTTGAGCTCGTGCGCGACAAGGTGACAACGAGCGATACGGACGACGATTTCTATGTCGTGCTCGAGCCGGCCGCCGTGGCGCCGCGCGATGAGGACGAGGATGCAGACGAAGCCCGAGCCGCGACGGATGAGATTGAGAGCTTTATCGAGGATGGTGCCCGGTTCACACGAACGTTTGCGGTGCTTGCCGCGGTTTCGGGCATTCTTGCGACGGCGGGCCTGTTGCGCGACAGCCCGGCGGTGCTCGTCGGGGCGATGGTCATCGCACCCCTGTTCAAGCCGATGGCGTCAGCCGGAGCCGGGATCGTGCTGGGCCGGCTGCGCGAGTGCCTGCTCGGTCTTGGTCTGCTGTGGGTGGCGCTCTTGACCGCCGCTGTCTCCGGCGTTGTCGTCGGGCTGATCACCCCGGACGCCGAGGCGACGCCCGCGGTGGTCCTCCGATCGGGGATCAGCTTCTTTGATCTGGTGATTGCCATCGCGTCTGGTGTTGCGATGGCCTACACGCTGCTGAAGCGCGACGCCATGGCCATGGTCGGCATTGTTGTCGCGGCCTCGCTCGTTCCGGTTGCGAGCGCACTCGGTGTGGCCATCTCGATCTCACGATTTGACCTTGTTGCGGGAGCACTCGTGACTTTACTGTCGAACGTGGCGGGCATCCTCGTGTCGCTGACACTCGTGTGCCGGGTCGAGCTTGCCCGTCGGCGGTACAAGGAAAGCAGCGGCGAAGCGGAGCGGCTCTCAACGCGCGGCCTGTGGATCGGCAGTTCCCTGCTCGTTCTTCTGCTCGCGATCAATATCTGGGATGACTTCTGGCGATCGAGCGCGGAATCCCAGCAGCGTGATGTGAGAAACGCGTTTATCGAGACGGCTCCGACCATTGCCGGTGTCGTTGGCGTTATCCCGGTGGATGACGGGCCGATGCTCGTGCTGGTGCGGGGCGACCTCACTCACAACGAACTCAAAGAAATCGAACGCGGCCTTGCGACCGCGCTCGAGATAGCACTCACCGATCTTCGTGATCACGTTGTACTTCTTGAATCGGCAGGCCCGACGGAAAGCATCGATGGGGCACAGCCGTGAGCTCGCGATGGGGTGCACGAATACCGACGCCCGTCAACTCCCTCCCTCTGCGCTACCTGTTCACGACGAGCCACAGTGCGTGGATCATGCCCGGCAGACCGCCGAGAAGCGTCAGCAGGATGTTGAGGAGGAAGTGCGCCGACAGGCCGACCTGCAGGAACGCCGCGACGGGTGGCAGGAAGATCGCCAGAATTATTTTAAGGATCGACACGCTACACCCCCTGCGCAGTGGTGCTTAGAGCGAGTGTGAGCGAGTCTTCGCCGAGGAAATGGTCGACGTGATGAGCCCGATCCTCGACCTGAAGAAGAATGCCCTTCAGGAGTGTTTCGGTCGCGAAGTCTTCGTTGCTCGTGCAGAGACGTATCGTCTTTCTCAGCTCAACCGCGATTGTCTTCTCCGCTTCGCGATCACGCTCAAGCATGTCTGTAACTCGAAAGATGCCCTCGGGCTCGTGCTCGACATAGGCGAGCGCTTCCTGTCCCGACGGGCTGCACGTAGGCACGGCACCGATCGCCGTGATCCGCTCCGCGATCGCGTCGAGCTGCTTGTGGACCTCTGTGTAAGACGCCTCAAAGAAGTGATGAAGATCGCGAAACTGGGGCCCCTCGACCAGCCAGTGGTGCTTCTGGTACTGGTGAAAGAGCGTGAAGAGTGTACCCAGGTGGCGATCGAGCTCACCGGCGATCTCTTCCGCCGCTTCTCGCGGCAGACCTACTGGGTTGTCCTCGATCTCATCCGGGCTACGCCAAGGCTGCTGATTCATGCTGAATCCTTTCTGTGGGTTAATACGGTGACGGTTGGGCCGCGTCTGCAGCGGACCGCGGCGTGTTTGCCAAGTCGTCTGGGTCCATGCCACGAAGCGGCACGCGACCAAAGCGGCCGTCAAAGAGTGCATACGCCTCCACGGCTTCGATGCCTGTGCGACAATGCAACGCAAGAAAGCCGTTGGGCTCATCGCGACGCCGATCCGACAATGCCGTGCCGGTACTCAATACGCTCAGCGGGCTATGCGATGGTCCCGACGCGATGAGCGCGGTGGTGCGGAACTGGCGGTGCAGGTGTCCTGTCAGCACGCCGTCGACTCCACGGGCCTCAAGAGTCTCGAGTGCGAGGTCAGCGTTGCCAATTCGACGAAACGTTGACGCGTCTGCAGGAACGCAGAACGGATGATGCGTCACCAGCAGCTTCGTCGTTGCATCGGCGTGCGCTGCGAAGATCTGCGCTTTGCTGAAGCGGCCGTGCGACCAGTTCCATGAGAGATCCCACGGACGGGCGCTGTTGAGCGCCAGGATGGCCGTATCTCCTAATCGAACGGCCGTGTAGGTGTTGCGGGCTATGAACTCGTTGTATCGCTTCTGCGGCGAGAGGAAGCGTTGGACGAGGTTGTAGGCCGGGATATCGTGGTTGCCTGGGCAGGCGATGATGGGAGCCGACAAGCGGTCAAGAAACCGGGCGGCTGCTTCGAACTCACGTTTGCGGCCCGCGAGCGTGAAGTCACCGCTCGCCACGATGAGCAAAGGATCGATCTCCGCGATCGCCTCCACGAGTGCATCGTCGCTGCCCGGCTCGATCCGGTCGAAGTGAAGATCCGAGATGTGAACGATGGTGGTCACGACGTCGCACCCGTGTGAGATGCCGGCACGATGACGCGAAGCGCACGGTGCCGCTGTGTCACAACGAGAGGGGTCCTCATTGTCAATATCTCACCGTCGACCGATACAGCAATGCTTTCGTCCTCGGCATGGAGCGAAACCTGGTGGGCCGAGGCTTCATGGAACTTCCGATCCAGCTCAAGCTGACCCGTGAGCAGCGATTGCATGAGCTGGTATCGCCCGATCGGACCGCGGTGCGTGCTGACGTAGAGCCCCAGCTCTCCGGCATCGACCGATGCGCGACTAAAGTCAACGTCGTGGTGGCGAACGAGTCGGTTGTTGCTCACGACGATGCTGAGGGACTTGGCTCGCGCCGACAGACTGCCCGTACGCAGTTCGATGAGTTGCCGCTCGAGTGTGAGGGCGATTCGTGCAGCATCGGCGATAGCAGCGCAGCGACCGGCGATACCCCGTCGACTTCGAAACGCTTCGCGCTGGCGGCCGATGGCCGGCACGAGACCGGTCGCGAGCGAGTGCAGAAACATTCGGCCATTGACACTGGCGACGTCAACGACGTGCTCAGTGCCGAGCATGGACAAGTCGACCAAGTCGGAGCGCGCATCCCAAACCCCCAGGTCCTTGGCTGTCAAGTTCATCGTTCCGCCGGGAATGGGGAGCAGCGGCAGGTCACGATCGACGGCGATCTCTGCACACGCGGCGACCGTTCCATCGCCGCCAAATCCAAGAATAAGATCTGCGTCAGACTCGCGAAGGGTCGCCAACGCCTGTTCCATGCCGGTGCCGTGCGCGTCGATCCGCCTGGGATGCCAACCAGTGTCGGCCAGCGTTTGAAGCAGCTCTTTCGCACGACGAGAGACCGATTGGGCCGACGACTTGTGCGACGCGTTGTCGAACAGGATTGCGGTGCCCGGCTTGCGGCGCCATAGCTCCGTCGATGCACTCTCAAGTGATGACGTGTCTCGTTGGAAAGGCTGGGCGATACTCATCCGGTGAGCCCCCCGCTGCTGCCGTATTCACTTCGATCTGCGCCGTGACTCCTCATCGCGCGATCGGTGTCGTGCGGCGATGCTGCGGCGTCGGACCTCGACCGATCGCGAACGAAGGGATCGTGAGGACTGCCGGTGCGCCCTCGGCCGCCTTGGGTCGATCTCGCGATCGCTCCCCTGCACTCTGCGATCACGGTGCCGAGGAACACGCCAAGGCTGGCGATGAACGCAACGTCGATCAGAGTCGGCGTCGGTGCCGGCGAACGGAACATGATCCAGCCCAGCCCAACCACACTCACCAGAGACAGAATGAGCACAACTTTCCGAGACATGTTCAGAGCTTCGAGGCTGTTCTTGAGACTGCCCTGAGCGCACCATGAAAATGCGTTCATACTCCCGCATCGAGCAGTCGCTTTGACGCCTGTTCAGTCTCTGAGAGGAAGCCGGCAATGCCCTTGGCGATCTGGAGGCCCAGCCCTGTGCCCCGTCCGCGTCGCCGCTCAACTGATGCCTGCGTGAACGGGTCGAACAATCGGGGAAGCAGATCCTCGGGAATGCCCGGGCCGCGGTCTCGCACACGGATCAGGCCGAAATCTCCGTCCACCGCGCAGCTCACCTCGACAGCGGCCTCGTCTTGCGTGAAGCGGATCGCGTTTCGGATCAGGTTGCCTACCGCGGTTTTGAGCAGGTCGGCGTTGCCGAAAACAGCCGGGGGATCTTCATCCTCGCACAGCTGCGGATGCAGCGCAACGCTGTGCAGGCTCGCCATCCCGTGGCACTGCTCTACCGCATCCATCAGCAATTCGTTCAGGTCGAGCCGCTTGCGGCGAACGCGACTCTCGCCCGCTTCAACGCGTGTGAGCAGCAGGAAGCTCTCAACCATCGAGCCGAGCCGCTGCATCTCCTCGGCCGTGCTCTTGACAAACTTGCTGACTTCGGCCGGCTCGCGCGGCTTCATGAGCAGCACCTCGGCCTCGGCGAGCACGATGCTGATCGGGGTCTTGATCTCATGCGATACGTTCGCGAGGAATCGGGCCTGCTCCTGGTACGCTTGCTCGATTCGCTCCATCGCGTCGCCGAGCTCGGTGCGAAGCGAGTCAACCTCGCTGCCGCCCGCCTCAAGCTCGATCGGAGTACCCACATTTTCTGGGCTGAGCTGAGCCGCGAACTCTTCGACCTGGTGCAGCGGCCGTACCGCGATGCCGCCAACAACCCACGCTGCGACGCCGAGACTGAGCGTGGACACCGGGATACTGACCAGGAGCATTTGAGCGATGAGCCTGGTTGAGTCGGCGGCATCCGATGAGTTGAGCGCGACGACGATGCGGGCCTCCCGTCCGTTGGCCATACGCACCGATTGTGTTTCCTTGGAGATCAGCACATCGGCAGCTTCCAGGAACACCGTGGTTCGTTCACCGGTGGTTGGACGCTCTTGGACAACGTTCCGCAGCGTGTCGCCAAGCGGGCCGCCTTGGATCTGGTTCGGCGCGACGCCAGACCCGCGCGGCTCGACGATGACGCCGTAGAGATCGTTGAACTCGGCTGGAATTGCCTGCGCAAGCAGCATCTCAAACTGCGCACGTTCGGGTAATTCCTCTAAAGCCTCGACTTCGGACTCCACGACCGATGCAAACTGATCGAGCGACCGCTCAAGCTTTCGTTGCACGTCTTGCCGGGCGTAGAGAAGCACAACCAGCGAGAGCGTGATCTGTATGATCAAGAACAGGAGCAGGATCCACAGCACGATTCTGGACCGGAGTGACAGGCCGCCAAACATCTTGCCGAACAGCTTAACCATGATGAGATCCGGAGCATGACGGTCAAATGCCCGATGAAGAGTCAATGATGCCGAAGCGGTACCCCGCGCCTTTCACTGTGTGAATCAGCTCGCGGTCGAAGCCGCGATCGACCTTCTTCCGCAGCGATGAGACGTAGACATCGATCACGTTGCTCGTCGATTCGAAGTTCATATCCCAGACTTTCTCCGAGATCTGTGCTCGCGAGAGCACACGGTTCTGGTTGCGCATGAAGTACTCAAGCAGTGCATACTCCTTGTTTGAGAGCTCGACGCGGGCCTCGCCGCGAGACGCGACGCGCGTGTAGAGGTCCAGCACGAGATCGTCGCACTTCAGCTCGCGAGCCTCGGTCGCCTCGCCCCGGCGGAGGATCGCACGGACCCTCGCAAGGAGCTCCTCAAACTCAAACGGCTTCGTCAGGTAGTCGTCCGCACCCGCATCGAGGCCATCGATCTTCTCCTCGGTTGCCGAGAGCGCCGTGAGCATGATGATGGGCGTGGCGACCTTTCGGCGACGCAGGTTTCGGCACACGTCGATCCCGTCGCGATCGGGCAGCATGAGATCGAGCAAGATGACGTCGTACGGCTCGCTCGCACCCAGTTCTTCGCCCTCGAAGCCGGTGTGGCTCGCATCGACCGCGAAGCCGTGCTCTTCGAGCCCAGATTTCAGGGCGGATGCGATTTTCGGGTTGTCCTCGATGACGAGAATCCGCATAGCTGACTCCGCTGTGAAGCCAAGTGTACGAGCTTCCTCGCGATCAGTTTCCAGATGCCGACCGACACTTCGCAGAATGAACGCAGATTCATGTCGCGGTCATCGGATGCTCAGAGCCACCAACGAAACTCTCTACGTCAACGGGACCGGCCGCTCGTTGTGCCGCAGATCAACCCGGCTGCACTGTTCGGAGAACGCACCATGAAGACTCAGACCGCTCAGATCAACAAGTACCGCTCAATTCCCGCCTTGGCATTGCCCCTGGCCTGCTCGGCGGGGCTCGCACTGCCAGCCGCTCCTCAGCCATCGACCGCCGACCGTGATCGCAAGGAGACGCAGAGCCTGACGAACGATCAGAAGTCAAACGCGCCCCGCGTGTACAACTTCCAGAGGCTGAGCACGCTGATGGGCTCGGAGATCATTGCCCGTGACGGCACCGAGGTCGCGACCATTGACGACCTCGTTCTTGATCGGGGCTCCGGCGATGTGAGCCACATCGTCACGCTTTCGAACGACATCCTTGGCCTCGGCGGCGATCGCGTTGCGATTCCGTACGAAGAGTTCGGATTCGAACCAAACGAGCGTTTGCTCACACTTGATCTGACCACGCAGCAACTCGAGTCGTTCGGCGAGCAGACGCCGGACACCTGGGTACGAATGGAAAGCGGCGATGTCGATGCGTCGCTCCAAATGGTTAAGCGAGCGTCGCAAGACAAGCCCAACGCGGACACGATCCCGTGGCGCCGAATGCTGAACGACGAAGCCCCGACCATGGCTGTGTCGGGCGAAGTGGGTTCCGTCGATCGGGTTAGCGTTGAGAACAACGAAATGATTGTGCTGGGGCTCAAGGACGAGTCGGGAGCCGTGCGGAACGTTGCGACCGGGCCGTCATGGTTCGTGCTCGACCCTGGCAACGGCATCCACCGCGGGGCAATGGTCGATGCAACGGTCGTCGCGCTCGGTGCAGATCGTTCATACGGGTTCGCAGCATGCGACTTCGAGACCGACGATGCATCGGTCACACTGTGGACGGACGACTGGAAGCCTGCATGGCGATTCTCCGACGGGACAGCAGATCGGAGTGGGCTCATCGCGGCAACCGAGCTCATCGGCATGGATGCGAGGTCCAACGATGACACCGCCGGCGAGATTCAGGACGCTGTATTGGAACTTAACGCCGGCAAGGTTGCGATGATGCTGCTCGATCCGAACGAGAACTTATTCGGTATTGCTGATGACCTGAAGTGTGTTCCCTGGTCGGTGAGTTCGATTGGCTCCACGCGATTGCATATCGATGCGACCACCGAAACGCTCAAGCAGTGCACGGCCGCGCCGGACGATCTCACCCTGATCTCCACGCCGGTCACCCTCCAGCCTGTGTACGAAGCCTTTGACGTGTATGTAGTCGAGTTTGAGCCGCGCGAGAAGAGCGATGACGAGACGAAGGATCGCCGCGACGGCTAACACTGAATCCCCTTACCCCCGCCCTGCGCGGCACTCCCGCCGCGTGGGGCTTTTCGATACCGCTTTGAAAGGGGATACGCATGAAACGCCCGACAGACATCAGGCCAACCACCACGGCCTCCCCGGAAGGTCGGCCTGCAAGGCCGAACGTATCGCCCCATCGCCTCGTGCTCAGGATTTTCCTGCTCATAGCTCTGGTGGTCGGCGCAGCGGCGGCTGGTGGCTTGGTGTTTGGCATCCCCGGGGGACTCATCGCTGCACTGCTGGTCGGCTCTGCTGCTGTCATCTTCAATCCGGAGATGTGGGCGACGCCGCAACGCATCGATGATCTGAAGAGCTCTGACGGAACTGAGGCTGCGTGATGCAGCTGTCACAGCTAGCACCGGCTCGTCAACCAGAGGACCAGGCGTCGTCTCCCGAGAGCGACGCTGTTTCCACACGGCCGCTTACTGGACTGTCGACGGAAGAAGCCGTGAACACGGTCATGGACACGGTCTCGGGAATCGTGCAGAGCGTGCTTGCGCACGTGCCGATGCTTGTCGCCGGAGCGCTGATTCTCGCGGTCACGTTCTTTATTGTGCTGATCGCCAAGGCAGTCGTTCGCAGGCTGCTGAGAAACTCGGGACTCCGCGGCTCACTCCGCGAATTGGCAGCTCGGTTTACATCGATCATCGTATGGGGCGTCGGCCTCCTCGTCGCTGGGTTGGTCGTCTTTCCGGGGCTTACCCCGTCGAAGGCGTTGGCAGGACTCGGCGTCGGTTCGATCGCGATCGGCTTGGCCTTCAAGGACATCTTCGAGAACTTCTTCGCGGGTGTGCTGATTCTGTGGAAGTTCCCGTTCGAGAATGGCGACTTCATCTCCTGCGATGGCATCCTCGGCAAGGTCGAGCACGTGTCCGTCCGCAACACGCTGGTGCGAACGGTCGAGGGCGACCTCGTCATCATCCCGAATGCGACGCTATACAAGAACGCGGTCGATGTGCTCACCGATCACGATGTGCGGCGGATCTCGATTATCGTCGGCGTTGCATATGGCGAGGACATCGACAAGTCGCGAAACGTGATCGCCGACGCGGTGCGTTCGTGCGACAGCGTGCGCAACGGTCCTGCACCGCAGATCTTTGCGAACGAGTTCGCCAGCAGCAGCGTGAACTTCGAGGTCGCGTGGTGGACCGGTTCGCCACCGCTCGCCCGACGCGAGTCGCGTGACGAGGTCGTCGCCGCAATCAAGCGCGCTCTTGACGACGCAGGCATCGAGATCCCGTTTCCGTACCGCACGCTCACCTTCGCGGAGCCTCTCGCGATGCGGAACGAAAGCACTACCGAACAGGCTCCTGCTCGTGCCGATGCTGAATGAAGTCAAACTCACGACGAACTCACTGTGGTATCAAGCCCAGCGGCGAAAGTACGAGCATGACACGCGAGGAGCACATCTCAATGCAGACGACCGAACACAACATTCAGCCCGGTACTCGTCAGGTGTCGCGTGCTTCACGCGTCGGGATCGCGATCCTGGCCGCCACCGTCGGCGTCGCTCTCCCGCCGGTTCTCTCCGGGTGCAACACGACAAAGGGCTTTGGCGAGGACCTGGAGTCGCTCGGCGAGAACATCTCCGACGAAGCCGAGGATGCGAACGGCGATTGACCCCTCTTCACCCCCGCTGCCCTCCCGTGAGTGGGATCGCAGCGCTTCGATGTGCGCAGCTCCGCCGCAAGCTGCACACATATTGCTGTTCCGCGGCTTTGAAAGGATTTGTCATGCTTGGTTGGGCACTTGGTTTCTTTCTGATTGCTGTTCTTGCCGCCATCTTTGGTTTCGGCGGGATTGCTGGCGCCGCCGCTTCGATCGCGCAGGTGCTGTTCTTTATCTTTCTGGTGCTGTTCCTTGTCTCGATCGTGATGGGCGTGTTCCGTCGCGGAGCCAAGGCCGCCGCGTAACGGTTGCACAATGACGCTATCGATCGCGTTTCCCGCAGTCGTTCGACCAGAAACCCTAAGGAGATATTCAATGGAGACGATCCAGAACCTCGAGAAAGAAACTGTCAATGGCCTTCAGTCGCTCTGTAAGCTCTGCCACGACTCGTCCGAGGGCTACCGCACGGCCGCTGAGAGCATCGATCACGCCCAGATGCGCGAGGCATTTCTCTCGGTTGCGGACAAGCGGCGTGTCGCTCGAGATGAGCTTGCGGGGATGCTCGGCACGAGCCATGAGAGCATCCCCAAAGGCGGAACAGCGCTGGGCAAGGTGCACCGGTGGTGGATCGATATACGCGGTTCACTGAACGGTGGCAACGAAGAGGTCGTTCTCATCGAAGCTATACGTGGCGAAAGGACCATCGAGGACGAATACGAGGATGTCCTCAAGAAGACTATGGGGAGCCCCGCGAACGCCACGCTGCACGCGCAGCTCGAGGGCGTGAAGTCATCCCGCAAGACCCTTGAAAGCCTGAAGGAGCTGTCCGATTAAGAAGCACACACGAGCGAGCGCACGGAAGACATGGCGGCAGCACGATTATACTTCATGGATGGCACGGGTTCGGGATGATGCCTCTTCGTCATACGATCAATTACGCGCTGATTACGCTCACCGGAGCGGACGAGCGAGTATCGCAGCAGCGAGTGCTGATGAAGTACGAGGACGTCGCCACTCGGCACCCGGAACGGCAGAACCCGGTGATCGTGATACCAGGCGTGCTCGGCTCGAGGCTTGTTCATCGCAGATCGCGGGCGACACTTTGGGGTGGATCGAGCAAGAGCGAGTTCGCCGACGTCAGCGTGCCCGACGAGCTCCGCGGCGTGTGCTTCCCAATCGAAGGCGGCACCCCTCTCGACCGCGTCGAAACTCAGGCCGAGCCGGCAGGTGCGGTTCTCGAGCTCCAGGCCAAGGTGCTCGGACTCCCGCATGCCGTGAAGGCGTACGGCACGATCCTCGACATGTTTGGAATCACGGGCTTCCATCAGGCTCGCTCTGCTACGGATGTTGACTTCAAC
>ERZ1740059.625-NODE-625-length-18271-cov-5.022508_pt1 | contig 18271 bp, 17 predicted proteins | sample MGYA00581744_ERZ1740059 | MGnify/ENA primary metagenome ERZ1740059 (study PRJEB43018, sample SAMN04849738) | marine metagenome | isolation source: floating plastic debris | place: Pacific Ocean | collected 2008-08-28 | study: EMG produced TPA metagenomics assembly... | reverse complement strand
ACGGCATACGAGATCACTGTGTGACTGGAGTTCAGACGTGTGGCTCTTCCGATCTCAGTCGAAGGATGGTCAAATTTCGGATTGTAAATTGTTGAGATCAGAGTTGGCCGATTCACCAACTCCGCCATCAATTCGCGATACTTGGCGCGGAACTGCTCTTTGATGTTCACCAGCAATCCCAAAACTTCGGGAAACGTTCGGTCCGTGTCATCTTCAAGCACCCAAGTAGTATCCATGGCGTCGTTGCCACCACCAGTGAGCAAAATGTGGGCTTCTAATGGTGCCGGGTTATGTTTCAGCTGTTCAGCAATGTCGTCGCAGCGCGCTCCGTCAGTTGCGAATGAATTCACATCCCAATCTGGAAGAAGCGAGGAAATCTGTTGGGTGACATCGGGCTCTTTCGATCCGACGTAAGACCTATTGTCGATAATACTATCGCCATAGATAAAAAGTTGCATAGGCAAGGTCCAACTACTCCTAATTTTTGAGATTATTGTCTCGCGGCTTCTGCCAAGTTCAATTGCATCAGAAGTCGCGATAGACTTCGTCCTAGCTAGCAAAACCTAGATGAACGGTCAATAAATGCGGTCCTTCGTGCCAAGTTCAACGTTGGTCAAGTAGGGCTCTCAGTCATCCTTCTCTGCAGTTTGTATGAACGTCTGCTGAGACATCATTGCTACCGATCTTCGAATTCGTGCCACTGATCCTGCGCCCAGGCTTCGACGGTTCTCAAGAATTCGGCGCGGATTTCAGAACTGCGGATGGCGGTGAAGGCGGCGATCAATCGGAAGATATCAGTTTCTTTGATCCCGTAGACAGATGGTTTCATGAGGCTCCTTTCATTTGCGGTTTGATCGGATAAGTCAGTTCAAGACGATGGAAACTGCGTTGCAGTGTCAGGCGCGAGACGCCGAGCAAGGATGCCACGTAGCGGCAGGGTAAGTCCGTCTCGCGCATCCATTCGTGCGCGTCTCGAACAGTCACGTCATCGAGACGTGCAGGCCGTCCCAGACGCACACCCCGGCGGCGGGCAGCTTCGAGGCCTTCCATGGTGCGACGGCGGATGATCTTACGCTCCAGTTGGGCGGCGAGCGCGAGGATGCCGTAGGCAAGAGCGCTCGTCGGTCGTGGTATTCATCGGGAAGGTCAGGATTTTGAAATGGATGCCGCGCTGGTCGAGTTGATCGGCGGTCAGGATGGCGTCGATGGCGCTGCGAAAGGCGCGGTCGAGATCCACAACCACGAACGTGTCGCCTGATTGGAGTTCATCTAGAACTTGATTGAACACCGGACGCTCGGTCGCCACAGCGGAGATGTATTCCACGCGCAGCACATCGCAGCAGTCTTCGAGCTGCATGACTTGGCGGTCGACATGCTGGCGGTCGGTTGAGACGCGGATATAGCCGATGCGGCGGGGTTGGGGCGTGTGGGGGAGCATGGAACCTGATCGAAAACCATCCTTTTCGACCAAGCCCGATTTTCGTGTGACAACGTTGCGGCACTCGCCGGTAACGCCTGCATTCCCTGGTGCTGTGGTTACCGTGTCGTGGGAATCTCGTAAAGCTACGCCTCGATCTAAAACCATCCTTTCCGATCAAGCCCGATTTCTGTGTGGCAGCGTTGCGGCACTCGCCTGAAACGCCCGCATTCATTGGGGCTGAGTTTACCGCGTCGTGGAAATCTCGTAAAGCTACGCCTTGAACAAAAACCATGGAATATGAACAGCATAGCAGGTCGGATCAGAGCAATGGGTTTGGTTGCACTGGTTACCATCTATCCACAGGAAACATTGGCGGACGGATTCGTTGGTGCGGAATTCTTAAGCTGGTCAAATGCTGCGCAAGACAGCTACATCCAGACCTCCGTCACCATGGCTGCGATTATAGCGACTGAAACGCACAAGCCCGTTGGGGATTGCTTGGCGAATTGGTATTTGGCCCCAGAAGCGTCAGGACCCAATGACAGGTTTGCCCTGCAACTCGGTCATCCCACGTTTCTTAATGAATGTCGGCAATCCGAATAAATGACAGCTTTAATGACTTTTACAAATTTATCGAGAAATTATTCTTAAAATCGGGACTCGTTTATCTTGAACTTGCTGTGTAAAGCTCCGAATTTTGTATAGCCCATAGACTGTTACATCATTTTGAGCCACCGGGCTCACCTCGGGATTTTTCCACAAAACCTTACCTTTGAGGCTGGCATCGTCGTGCCAGAGAACTGCTATGCTGCCAGATATTGAGCGGTATTGGCACCATGTCGATCATCTCGACATGGCCGATGCCGACAAACACGACCTTATCAACATCGTTTTCAAAGCTATGCAAAGCCACGTGGACCGCGCCTTTGGCGATGATCCGGTGCGAGTTGCGCTTGGAAAGAACCACGCGGATTGTGCGCGTGCGTCCGAGGATGTGATAGACTTATCTAAGGATGAGTATTGCGCGTCTGATCTCTCCAAAACCTTCAATGATAAGAAAGGAACGAATGCGCCATTAGCGAAACAGAACCTATACCGGCGGTCATCTACTGCCGCGTATCGACAGAAAAACAGGCCAAAGAAGGACATGGGCTTGAGAGCCAAGAAAGCCGCTGCAGAGATCATGCCTTGGCGAAAGGCTATCAGGTGGAGGCCGTCTTCCCGGATGACATCTCAGGCGGCGTCGATTTCATGGAACGCCCTGGGATGCGCGCGCTGCTCAGCTTCATCGACGCGCAGCCGCATAAGGCATTCGCCGTTATCTTTGATGATCTGAAACGATTTGCCCGCGACACGCGGTTCCACCTTGATCTGCGTGATGCGTTCCGCGCCAGAGGTGCTCAAGTGGAATGTCTGAACTACCAGTTCGGTGAAACGCCAGAAGACGAGTTTGCCGAAACGATCCACGCCGCGCAGGGCAAGCTGGAACGGCTGCAGATGCGACGTCAGACCATCCAGAAAATGAAAGCTCGGACGTCTGCTGGCTATTGGTGCTCTGTGCCGCCCTTAGGTTACAAGTTCGAGAAAACGAAAGAACACGGCAAACTGCTTATGCGGATTGAACCTTTGGCTAGTATCGTAAAGGAGGCCATCGAAGGTTACGCCTCTGGTCGGTTCCAGGAGCGGGTAGAGGTGAAGCGTTTCTTAGAGCAGCAGCCGGAGTTTCCAAAGACGCGTCATGGCCATGTCACGCATCAGCAGACGTACCGCATCCTGACAAATCCGCTCTATGCCGGGTATCTGACCATAGCAAAATGGGACCTGCACCTGGTGCCAGCCAAACATGAGGCTCTGGTAGGATTTGAAACGTATCGCAAGGTGCAAGACCGTCTGAACGGTACGGCCTACGCACCCGCGCGCAAGGACATCAACGAAGACTTCCCGCTCAGGGGTTTCATTACCTGTGCTTGCTGCGACAAGCCTATGACCGCCAGTTGGTCCAAAGGGCGGAGCCAAAGATATCCGTACTACATGTGCTTTACGAGAGGTTGCGAGGCCTATCGCAAGTCGATCAAGCGAGATGTCCTGGAGGGCGAGTTTGAAGAGCTCCTGAAGCAGCTGAAGCCTGCGGCCAACCTGTTCACAATGGCGTTCGAGATGTTCCGCGATCTGTGGGAGGCAAAAGTGCAATCTGCAGAGACTGACAAAACAGCGATACAAAAGCAAATCAGCCAACTGGATCGCAAGTTTGATCAAACGGTGGACCGCATTTTGGACACCGAAGACGAGGTTATTCGCTCGGCCTTTGAGACGCGTCTCAAGGATATTAAAGCACAAAAGGTCTTTTTGACCGAGCAATTGTCTCAAATCGGCAAATCAAGCGTTCCATTCTCCGATGCATTTCGAACCGCTTTCGACTTTTTGGCAAACCCTTGGAATCTTTGGAATTCTGACCGCATAGAGGACAAAAGAGCGGTGCTGAAACTGGTCTTTGCCGACCGTCTCGCCTACTGCCGAAAGACGGGTGGTCGAGCCGCAAAAACCACCATACTATTTAATGCCTTAGCAGGTTTTTTCGATCGCAACGTACAAGTGGCGGAGGAGGTGGGATTCGAACCCACGGAGGACTTTCACCCTCGCTGGTTTTCAAGACCAGTGCATTCGACCACTCTGCCACTCCTCCGGGCCTGGTCTTTGGAAATTCACGCATAATGGTTGCGATTTGATTCTGAAAGAGACCAATATTCAGCAAGGTTTTGCGCCCGGGGCGAGTTGCAACCTTTTCATAAGGATAAACTCAGGGTAATATACACACATAAGCCCCATGAAAAGGGGCGTGGGCAACACTGAAAGCTGGGTTAACCGGCACCTTGCGCGAACCGGCGCGACGTTACAGGCAAGAGGAACGATATGGTGAAATTAACGACGAGCAAGGGGCAGTTCGGCTACGGTTCTCTTTTGCCTATGGCCGCGGTTCTTCTTTTGACGGGATGCGCGGAAGGCGTCGGTGCATTCGACTTCTTAAAGACGCAGCCATCGGATGAAAGTCAGGAAGTTTCGGCACGCACGACCACCACCAAACTGGTGGAGCGTGACGTAGAGGCCCCCGATGTGTTTCAATTGACCGAAAGCGGTCTTTGGGACGGGCGCCCCTCTCTGGGAGGGGTTTGGGTGGCGCACCCCGATGTGACAGAGCCAGAGCGCGTGATCATCCGCAACACGGCCAATTCGAAATTCGTGATCGGGGCCTTATTCAAACGCGAGCGGCAAACCCCGGGCCCGAGCATTCAGGTGTCCTCGGATGCAGCGGAGACTTTGGGCATGCTGGCCGGGTCGCCGTCCCAGTTGAATGTCACAGCACTGCGGCGCGAAGAGGCGCCAACGCAAGAGCCGGTCGACGCACCTGCGGAAGACCTGGCATCCGCCAGTTTGGTTGAAACGCAAGCGCTTGATCCGGTGGCCGGGGCCGCAGCCGCGATCGAAGAGGTTGAGGCCACGCCCGGTTCCGTATCCGCGGACGTATGGGACGCCGCAACTGCCGCAAACCAGATCGAGGCCGGGGTGCCCGTACGCGAAGAGCCGGCCGCGGAGGAGCCCGTGCGCACGGCGTCAACGCTTTCCAAACCATTCATCCAAATCGGCATCTTTAGCGTCGAGCAAAACGCGAGAAACACTGCAACGGCGATGCAGCAAAACGGTATGGCGCCGACGGTCTTTGAACAAGAGGCCAGCGGGAAGCCATTCTGGCGGGTGATAGTGGGGCCGGCCAACACGTCTTCAGAACGAGCAGACCTTTTGAAACGCGCCAAAGGCATGGGCTTTGAAGACGCCTATGCTGTCACAAACTGACCGGATCATTCATGCTGCGTAGTCTTACACCCTTGGCGATTGTTCTTTCGATGGCCTTATTCCTGGTGCCCGCGCACGCGTTCGAAACGCAAGCCCGAGGCGCGATTGTGATCGATACGTCGACCGGGACCATTCTGCTCAATAAAAACGCGGACGAACCGCAACCGCCTGCGTCGATGTCCAAGCTGATGACGCTTTATGTGACGTTTGAGGCGATCCGCGACGGACGGCTGACGCTGGAAGAAAAACTGCCCGTTTCCGAACACGCCATGAGCTTTGGCGGCTCGACCATGTTTCTGGACACAACGGATCGGGTCAGCGTGGAAGATCTGCTGCGCGGGATCATCGTGCTCAGCGGCAATGATGCCTGTGTGGTTCTGGCTGAGGCCCTGAGCCCGGACGGAACGGAAGCGGGATTTGCGCAATACATGACCCAACGCGCGCAACAAATGGGCATGACAAATTCGGTCTTCAAGAACTCAAGCGGGTGGCCTGCGACAGGACATGTAATGAGTTCACGCGACCTGGCACTTTTGGCACGGCGCATCATTGAGGATTTCCCAGAATACTATCCGATGTTCGCCGAAACGGAGTTTGAGTTTGACGGTCGCGCGCCGCAAAACACGCAGAACCGGAACCCGCTTCTGCGTCTCAATATTGGCGCGGATGGTTTGAAGACAGGACATACGCAGCGCGCGGGGTACGGTCTTGTGGGCTCGGCCAAGCAGGGCGATCGCCGGGTTGTGTTTGTTGTCAACGGCCTTGATACAGCGCGCCAGAGAGCGATTGAGTCTGAGGCCATCCTGAGCTGGGCTTTCCGCCAGTTCGTCGAAAAATCCGTCATAAAAAAGGGCACCAAAGTGGCTGAGGCGGATGTCTGGATGGGGCGGACGGATACTGTCGCGCTTGAAGCGATGGAGAATGTCACAACCCTGCTGCCGATCTTGTCGTCTGATGAAGTGGCCGCTGAGATCATATATGACGGTCCTATTCACGCGCCGGTCTTGAAAGGGGACGAGTTGGCCAAGCTGGTGATCACACCCGAAGGTTTGCCCGAACTGGAGATCCCGCTTTATGCCGCAGAAGACGTGCCCACCGGCGGCTTCATGATCCGGCTAAAGACCGTATCAATGGTCCTGCTGGCGCGGTTGCAGGCCGGCCCGGATGCCGATTTGGCATCTGAAGGCTAAGATGGGTCACGCCGGGCGTGTTTATTTCTTTCGAAGGCATTGATGGATCTGGCAAGTCGACACAAGCGCGTCGTTTGGGCTGGCCTGGTGCCGAGGAAATCCGCATCTTGGTGCTGGTTGGAGTCCCCGTCCGGTGGTCGCCTGATACAGAGCTGCTGCTCTTTACGGCGGCGCGACGGGATCACCTAGAGCGTTTGATCCTGCCCGCGCTGGACGCCGGACAGAGTGTGATCTGCGATCGCTTTGCCGACAGCACGCGCGTCTATCAGGGTTTGCGTGGCCCTGATATGCGTCAAAAGGTTGATATGCTGCATGACCTTATGATTGTGCGAGAGCCGGATCTGACAGTCTTGGTGGATATGGATCCAGAGGTTGGGCTGGCGCGCGCCTTGGGGCGGCAAGGTACTGAGGAACGGTTTGAACAGTTCGGTGCCGATCTGCAGGCACAGATGCGGGCGGGCTTTCTGGATTTGGCCCAGGCTGCTCCGAAGCGGTATGTCGTGGTTGACGGCGCGCGCACGGAAGACACCGTTGCACGAGAGATCGAGAGCATCGTAACCTCTCGCCTGACATGAGCGAAACGCCAGAACCCGATCGCGTGCCCGGCGCGCCGCATCCCCGTGATGCGGCAGTGCTCTTTGGGCAAAGCGAGGCTGAGGCGACCTTTCTGGACGCGTTCAATGCCAAACGTCTGCATCACGCGTGGTTGATCTCCGGTTTGCGCGGGGTTGGCAAAGCCTCGCTCGCCTGGCGGATCGCCCGGGTCTTGCTGGCCACGCCAGACGAGGATGGTGGCCTCTTCGGCGAGCCTGTGCCGCCAGACACGCTTGATGTTTCGCCAGAGCATCCGGTGGCGCGGCGGCTGATTGCTGGGGCGGAGCCCGGCTTTTTCCACATCATCCGGCGCGTGAATGAAACGACGGGGCGTTTGCGCAATGATATCGTGGCCGAAAATGTGCGTGACCTGAACCGCTTCTTGCAGATGTCGCGCACGGATGGCGGGCGACGTGTGGTGCTCATAGACAGTGCGGATGAGATGAACCCGCAAGCGGCCAACGCACTTCTCAAAATGCTGGAGGAGCCGCCAGAACGCACGACGTTTTTGCTCATCACCCACCAGCCCGCGCGCCTCTTGCCGACGATCCGATCGCGCTGTCGGGATTTGCGCTTGTCCGAGCTCGGCGCAGAGGACATGGGGCAGGCTTTGATCCAAGCGGGGGTTGACGCAGGGCCGGATGCGCCGTCAGTCACAGAGCTCTCTGGCGGGTCGGTGGGCGAAGCGGTTCGCCTCATTGGCCTTGATGGATTGGCGCTTTACCGTGATCTTATTGATATCATGGGGTCTTTACCGTCCCTCGACCGTGCGCGTGCCGGCAAGCTCAGCACGCAGATGGCCGCCCGTAGCGCGGAAGAGCGGCTTGATCTTTTCTTTTCGCTGACGGATCTGATGCTTTCCCGAATGGCGCGATCTGGGGCGTCTGGACTGGTGCCGAAGGATGCCGTGACAGGGGAGGGCGCGGCCTTTCAAGCTCTCGCGCCGACACCGGCCAAAGCGCGTGACTGGGCGCAACTGGCGCAGGATATCGGTGCGCGCGCCCGACATGGACGAGCGGTGAACCTTGACCCCGCCGCGCTAGTGCTGGATACGGTCCTGAAGCTGCAATCCTGCGCCAAAGCCTGAGGTTTACGAGCTCTTGGTCGAGATCACCGACAGTCATTGCCACCTGGATTTTGATACCTTCGCCCCGGAGCTGGACGAGGTGGTGGAGCGCGCCGTAGCGGCGGGCGTGACGCGGATGGTGACGATTTGCACCAAGCTCAGACTGGAGCCGCAGGTGCGTGCATTGGCGGAAAGATATGCGCCGGTTTTTTATGCCGCTGGCACGCATCCGATGAGTGTCGCGGAAGAGCCGATGGCGTCGGTTGAAGAGCTGGTCACACTGGCGGCACATCCGAAATTTGTGGGCATTGGCGAGACGGGCCTCGATTACCATTACACGTCTGAAAGCGCAGTCGCGCAGCAAGACAGCCTGCGGGTGCACATTGAGGCGGCGCGACAGACGGGCCTGCCTCTGATCATTCATGCGCGGGCTGCTGATGAAGATATGGCCCGAATTTTGACCGAAGAGTATCAGGTGAGACCTTACTCCTGCGTGATGCATTGCTTTTCCTCCGGGGCAGCGTTGGCCCGGGCGGCACTCGAGTGTGGGTTTTATCTGTCGATGTCCGGTATTGCCGCTTTTCCCAAGTCCTCTGAGCTGCGTGAGATCTTCGCAGCCGCGTCAGTCGATCGAATTTTGGTGGAAACGGACGCGCCGTATCTCGCCCCCCCGCCCTATCGAGGCAAACGCAATGAACCGGCTTACGTCGTGCACACCGCACAAGTTGGGGCCGAGGTGTTTGGGATGGAATGGCCAGAGTTTGCCGCACAGTGCGAGGCCAATTTTGACCGCTTGTTTGCCAAAGCCCGTCTGAAGGCTGCCGCATAATGGCGGAGACACGGTTTACCATCCTTGGATGCGGGTCTTCCGGTGGTGTGCCCCGCCTCGGCGGCAATTGGGGCGACTGTGACCCTGAGAACCCGCGCAATCATCGTCGTCGCTGTTCGATGCTGGTGGAGCGTGAGACGGAGGGCGGCACCACGCGTGTTCTCATAGATACATCTCCCGATCTTCGGTCTCAGCTTTTGGACGCGGGCGTGGGCGAGCTTGATGCCGTTCTCTACACGCATGATCATGCTGACCATGTGCATGGGTTGGATGATCTGCGGATGATCGTGTTCAATATGCGCAAGCGGGTCCCGGTATGGGCCACAGGGGCGACGCAAAACACACTTTTGAGCAGGTTTGGATATGCATTTATCCAACCTGACGGCTCACCTTATCCACCGATTTTGCAGATCCACACGATCAATGGTGATGTTTCTATCGATGGTGCAGGGGGCCAGATCGTGTTTCGCCCATTTGAGGTGAACCACGGGTCAATTGATGCGTTGGGCTTCCGTGTGGGGGATTTGGCGTACCTTCCGGATGTCGCGATGATCCCGGATGAGACCTGGCCCGCACTGGAAGGTCTTGATTGCTGGGTGCTGGATGCATTGCGGCGCGATCCGCATCCGACACATGCGCACTTGGCCCGATCTCTAGAGTGGATTGAGCGGATGAAACCGCGTCGTGCGATCCTCACCAATATGCATATCGATCTTGACTATCAAACTGTGCAACACGAAACCCCTGATCACATCACCCCGGCCTTTGACGGGATGGTGATTTCATACCAGGAATAGACCCTTGCAGGCGCTTCTCGAAGTCACTCTCCCCGTCTTTGTGGTGATCGGGGCAGGGTACTTGGCCGTGTGGCGCAATCTGTTTTCACAGGAAAACGTGGACGGCTTGATGGTGTTCACCCAGAACTTTGCCATTCCGTGTCTGCTGTTTCTCGCGATCGCAAACCTTGATCTTGCACAGAGCTTTAACTGGCGATTGATGCTGAGCTTTTACGCGGGCGCGTTATCTGGATTTGTCTGCGGTCTTTTCGGCGCGCGCTATTTCTTCAACCGTGATTGGGAAGACGCTGTTGTCATCGGGTTTTGCTGTCTTTTCTCTAACTCCGTGTTGCTCGGCCTTGCGATCACAGAGCGCGCCTACGGCCCGGATGCGCTAGCGTCCAACTTTGCGATCATTTCTATTCATTCGCTCTTTTGTTACGCGATCGGGATCACCGTCATGGAAGTGGTCCGCGCGCGTGGCAACGCAGGCTCAGCCACAGCCTGGAAGGTCATAAAATCCATTTTCTCCAATGCTCTGATCTTGGGTATCGTCCTAGGATTTGCCTTCAATCTGGCGGCTCTTACGTTACCAGCATTTCTGGAGTCCGGCCTCAGTCTTATCGCGCAAGCCGCTCTGCCAGCTGCTCTTTTCGGGTTGGGAGGCGTGTTGGCGACCTACAAGGCGGAGGGTGACCTCCGGATCGTGCTTTGGATTTGCCTTGTGTCCCTTATCATCCATCCCGCGGTCACGCGCGGGTTGGGATTTGCGGTAGGGCTTTCGGATGCGGGCACCAGATCAGCGGTTTTGACGGCTGCAATGGCCCCTGGGGCGAACGCCTACATCTTTGCCAACATGTATGGTCGCGCCAAACGCGTCGCTGCGACTGCCGTCTTGGCCGCGACGGTTCTGACCATATTGACCGCATCTATTTGGCTCAGCGTATTGCCGTAAGCCGTTGAAAATTCAATCTTTAGGCGGAGCGCCGCCGGTGAAAGCGTTGCCATTTGCGTAATCACATGGGGCTTCCTGCATCTCCAAGTGCAGACCGTCGCCAACGAAAGGATGAGCACGAGCCAGATCTTCATCCACCTCAATGCCAAGACCTGGCGCATCAGGCACGGGTATGAAACCATCTTCGACGCGCAGGGAGCTTTTGATCAAGGCGTTATGGAAGGGGCTTTCAATCGTTTCCGCCATCAGAATGTTGGGGATAGAGGCCGCAAAGTGAATGTTGGCGGCCCACTCGACTGGTCCTGCATAGAGATGCGGGGCCATCTGCGCGTTGTAAACTTCGGCCATGGCGGCGACCTTTTTCATCTCCCAGATGCCACCGGCGCGGCCCAAGGCCGGTTGCAAAATACTTGCAGCACCCTGGCGCAGCACGGGCGCGAATTCGGCTTTGGTGGTCATACGCTCGCCCGTCGCCACGGGTATCCGGACTTTGGACGCGACTATAGCCATCTGTGCAATGTTATCCGGCGGGATCGGCTCTTCGAACCAGAGCGGTGAATAGGGTTCAAGCGCCTGACCCAAACGGATCGCGCCTGCGGTGGTGAATTGCCCATGGGTGCCGAAAAGAAGGTCGGCGCGATCGCCCACGGCCTCACGGATGGCTTTGCAGAACGCCACGGAGATCGAGATGTCTGACATCGCTGGCATGTGGCCTCCGCGCATCGTGTAGGGCCCAGCCGGGTCAAACTTCACCGCCGTGTAGCCCCGACCCACGCAATCGAGCGCCGTCTCTGCTGCCATATCGGGCGAGACCCAAAATTCATTGATGTCATGTTTGGGCAGGGGATAAAGATAGGTGTAGGCGCGAATGCGCTCGTTCATTTTACCACCAAGAAGTGCGTAAACAGGGCGGTTGCGGGCTTTGCCCAAAATGTCCCAGCATGCGATCTCGAGCCCTGAAAAAGCCCCCATGACTGTCAAATCCGGGCGCCCTGTGAAACCGGAAGAAAACACGCGGCGAAACATAAGTTCAATGTTTTCAGGGTTTTCGCCGTCCATATGGCGCTCAAACACGTCGCGAATGACATGTTTCATGGCCTCGGGCCCGACGGAGGACGCATAGCACTCGCCCCAACCGGTGATGCCGTCATCGGTCGTCAGTTTCACCATGATCCAGAAGCGCCCACCCCATCCCGGAGGCGGCGGGGCTGTGATGATGATGTCGAGATCGCGAAGTTTCATGTTGCGCCTTCCCATAGGTATCGTGCGACCCTGCGCCTGAAAAGAAATGCCGCGCAAGGCAAAAACACATAGATCACTCGGCGGAAATAGGCGCTTTGGCAGGTTTCTTTGCCCAGAAGATCACGAGCGCAACCAGCGTCAGCGCAAGGGCTGCCAGAAACGGCGCCCCGGGAAGGTAGATCTCTCCCCCGGGTTTTGTCGCGGCGGCGAAAACAAATGTCATGAGCAGCGGGGCGAGGATCATCGCCAAAGCGCTGACGGATGTCATGATGCCTTGCAGCTCGCCTTGGGCGTTTTCGGGTGTTCGTTTCGACATGATTGCTTGCAATGCAGGCCCTGCCATCGCCGCGAGCGCCGAAACTGGTGTGAGCATCAGGGCCAATGTGCCACTTTGGAGAAAGGTCAGGACTGGGAAAGCGACGATGGAAAAGCCAAAGCCCAGCACGACCGTATAGAAATCGCCTAAGCGGGCGATTGCGATGCGGATAAGCCCGCCTTGTACGACGGCCATGCAGATGCCGAAAACCGCCAAAGACAGCCCGATCATGGCGGGCGTCCATCCAAATTGAGCTTGGGTGTAATACGCCCAGATCACGGGATAGACGTTGGTGGCCATCTGAAAGAGGAGCAGAACGACGAGGAGCGCGCCGAGGCCGGGCAGGGCGCGGATGTGTTTGATGGCTCCGAACGGGTTGGCACGGGCCCAGGAAAACGGGCGTCTGATCGTGTCGGTCACGGTTTCAGGCAGGATCAGAAGGCCAAAGACAAAGTTGGCGCCGGCAAGGATCGCGGCGGCATAAAAGGGCGCGCGCGTGCCCATGTCGCCCAGGATGCCACCAATGATTGGGCCAAGGACAAAACCTAACCCGAAGGCGGCACTGACCAGCCCAAAGCCCGACGCGCGGTTTTCGCGGGTTGAGGTGTCGGCCATGTAAGCGAGCGCCGTGCTGTGCGTGGCGGCCGTGATCCCGCCGATGATGCGCGCGATCAGCAAAAGCCAAATGCTGGAGGCGACAGCCATCACCACATAGTCGAGCGCCATCACAAAGAGCGACAAGAGCAAGATCGGGCGACGGCCGAACCTGTCGGAGAGATTGCCAATCGTGGGGCCGCAGAGAAACTGCATGACAGCAAAGGACGTGGTGAGCACGCCGCCCCAGAGCGCGGCATTGGCCAGACTGCCACCGCCCACCTCCAAAAGAAGAGAGGGCATGACAGGAAGGATCAGGCCAATGCCCATGGAATCGATCATTACGGTGATCAGAATGAAGATGGTGGGCAGGCGGCCGGACATGACGGGACTAAAGCCCTTTCATCGCGTTTGGGCAATCCTTGTTTGGCGGGTCAGCGAAGCCGTAAGCTCTGGTCAGCTGCACAAGAAACCTTAACTATCCGACGGCAAGTGGCCAATTTCTTTCAAAAAACCTGTGAGTAAGGTTGCATAGGCCTCGGGTTGTTCGACGCAGGGCAAATGACCTGCGCGGCGCATGAGCTCAAATTGTGAGCCCGGGATCAGGTTCAGGGTTTCGCGCACCATGTCGGATGGGGTCGCGCCATCCTCTGATCCGGCAATGCCCAGCACGGGCAGTCGCAACGCGCTGGTGGGGGCGTAAAAATCCGTGCCGGCGATGGCCTCACAACAGCCGATATAGCCATCGAGAGATTGCGACAACAGCATGGCCCGCCAATGCGACACGTCCCCATTGGCCAGGAAATCGCGGGAAAACCAGCGCATCATGATGTCATCGGCCCCGCCCTCGAGGCCACCGGAACGAAGCGCTTCAATCCGGGCGTCCCACAAGCTGCGAATGCCGATCTTGGCGGCGGTGTTGGACAAGACCAGGGCGCGCACCTGATCAAGCCGCTTGGCCGCCAGCCCTTGCCCAATGAGCCCGCCGATTGAGAGGCCCACAAACACCGCGCTTCGCACCTCCAGATAATCAAGCAACCGTTCCACATCTCTTACAAGCCCGCCCATGCGATACGGGGGCGCGGGGACAGAGCTTTGCCCGTGGCCGCGTTTGTCGTACCGGATGAGGCGCAGACCCGCGGGCAGATGCGCCACCATGGTGTCCCACACGCTCAGATCCGTCCCGAGCGAATTGGCAAAGACCACCGGCGGGCCGTTCGGATCGCCGGTGTCGAGGTAGTTCAGCGGGACATCTGAAAGGGTGAGTTCCGTCAATAGGGCAGCCCCACATAGCTGACGGCAAGGTTGCGTCGTGCGGCCTCGCTGGTTTCCAGATAGGCCAGTTCGGCTCGCTGCATGCGCAGATCAAATTCGGATTGATCGGGAAAACGGTGTAGCAGGTTGGTCATCCACCAACTGAATCGTTGCGTTTTCCACACGCGTTGCAGGGCGATTTGTGAATATATTTCAAGGCCATGCGCGTCGCTGTCACTGTAAAATTGCATGAGAGCGCGGTAGAGGTAGCTCACATCACCTGCGGCGGTGTTGAGGCCTTTGGCACCGGTTGGCGGCACGATATGCGCGGCGTCTCCGCAGAGGAACAACCGCCCGTATTGCATCGGCTCACAGACAAAGGACCGCAGCGGCGCAATGGATTTGTCGATAGAGGGCCCGGTGACAAGGTGATCGGCAGCCTCTTCCGGCAAACGGCGTTTGAGTTCGTCCCAAAAGCGGGCATCTTCCCAGTCATCCGGGCTGTCTGAGAGCGGGCATTGAATATAGTAGCGGCTCAATTCCGTTCCCCGCATCGAGCAGAGCGCGAAGCCACGTGCTGAGTTGGCGTAGATCAGTTCCTCATCCACCGGCGGGGTACGCGAAAGGATGCCCAGCCAGCCGAACGGATAGGTCTTTTCATATTCGCGGCGTTTGTCTTCGGGGATGGCCTGGCGCGAGGGGCCGTGAAACCCGTCGCATCCGGCGATCACGTCGCAAACAAGGGTTTTTGACTGCCCATCATGGGTGAAGGTGACGCTTGGGCGGTCGGTCTCAATATCATGCAGGGTCACGTCTTCGCAGTTGAAAAACGTGGTGCCGCCAGCGGCGTCGCGGGCGTCATAGAGATCTTTGGTGAGTTCCGTTTGGCCGTAGACCAGCACGGTTTTGTCGGTCAGGGCTTCGAAATCCACGCGAAAGCTGCGATCATCATAGGCCAAAAGCGTGCCATCGTGAACCAACCCCTCGGCCTGCATCCGCGCGGCAACACCTGCCTCGGCGGCGAGCTCCGTCAGGCCGGTTTCCAGCACGCCCGCGCGGATCCGGGCCAACACGTACTCGCGAGAGCGCCGTTCCAGCACCACCGTCTCTATGCCCTGCCTGAGCAACAGCTGCCCCAGCAAAAGCCCCGCCGGGCCGCCCCCGATGACCGCCACCTGGGTGCGCATCAGAGGATATCCATATGGGCCATGATCTGACCGTGGTCCGAGGCAAGCTTGTTATAGGGCGCCTCAGGATGTGACCCGTCCGTCAGATGGTCGTTGAAGACCGAGAAGTAGCGCATCTCTCCCAGCCGGTCCGGGTTCTCAGGGTGAAAGTGCCGGGAGAGGAAAATCTGATCAATGGATTGGAAGTTTCCACCGAAGGCTGCGGTGTAGACCGTGTCGCGCGTGGATTTGCGGATGAAGAGTTTCTCGGCGGAGTAAAGCCGCACCCGCTCGATATCTCGCGTGATCTGATCGTTTTCCTCTTTGCTGTAACGGTCGCTGTCCGTCTCAGCATCGTGGCGCAGCATCCAGGCGTAGTTCCGAAAGGGGGTTTCGCCGCTTATGATCTCTGAGCTCACAGAGTGCTCACCATCGTTGAAGTCGCCAAGGACCATGACAGGATGGCCAAGCATCAGCTCTTCGACGACGGCGCGGCGCAGCACCCAGGCCTCGGCCATGCGCCTGACGGCAGAGCGCAAACTGCCCATGGCGCGGCCTAGAGGGTCATAGTTTGTAAGGTCAGCCTCAGGCGGGTAGGCGGCGCCGTCCGGCGAATGGAATTCCCCCAGCTTGGATTTCAGATGGCAATTGAATACGGTGATTATGCGGTCGCCCACTGGGATGCGCGCTTTCAAAATGGGGCGGGAGACACGGCGCAGCTCATAATGCCCCGCATCAGATCCCTCCAGCCCCCTGAGCGGCTGGAACGGGATGCGCATTGGCTCAGGCAGATCTTGGATTACTTCCGGCGCGCCCGCGAATCCAAACCGCGACAGGATCGCCACACCGGGGCGCCGTTTGCCGGGTTCGCCCGTGTCGGCTGCATTTGGCGCAAAGGCAAGCGCGGCCTCGCCATAGGGCTCGACCTTGAGCTTACGAAAGATGGCTTTGCGATGGTATCGCTTTGACTTGTCGGGCACGCTTGCAGCATTGAGGGCCTCGGCCCGGGTGGTGGTTTCCTCGACCACGGCCGTGAGCGCGTCTTCTTCAAAAATCTCCTGAAAGCCCACGATATCGGCGTTCATGGTCAGGATTTGGTCGGCCAGCCAATCCACTTTCCACGCATATTCCTCGGCCGTGTAGCGTTGGAAAGTGTAGTATTCCTTCTCTGCCCCGATCAGGTTTTTGACGTTGAAACTGGCGATGGTGAAACGGGTCATGTGTTTGCGTGCTCAAGTGCGCGGGCGAACATCGGCGCGTCGACGTTGCCGCCGGAGATGGTGCAGATCACCGCGTCGCCCTCGATTTCATTTGCGTGAAAGAGCGCTGCCGCGACCGCTGCGGCACCGCCCGGTTCTGCCACAAGCTTCAACCGCTGAAAGATCAGCGCCATCGCCTGCAAGGCCTCATCTTCGGTGATCACGATGCCGGACCCGCAGAGCCGGTTAAGGATGGGGAAGGTAATCTCGCCGGGCGCAGGCGTCAGGATCGCGTCGCAAATATTGCCCGATTGCTGATTGTTTGTTTCGATATGCCCGGATTTGAGGGAGCGCGTCACGTCGTCGAACCCTTCCGGCTCACAGGGGCGAACCCGCAGATCGGGCGCCTCTGCTTCCAGCGCAAGTGCGATGCCAGAGGTGAAGCCACCGCCGCCGCAACAGACCAGCACATCGACCTCTGTAACCCCCAGATCCCGGGCCTGCTCTGCAATTTCTAAACCGCAGGTGCCCTGACCTGCGATGACCTGATCCTCGTCATAGGGTTTGATCAGCGTCATGCCGCGTTCTGCTTGAATCTGCTCCCCAAGCGCTTCCCGGCTTTCCCCGTTGGGGCGATCATAGAGGATCACCTCTGCGCCGAGCGCCCGGGTGTTGTCGATCTTCAGCTGCGGGGCGTCATTGGGCATGATGATCACGGACGGCACATCAAATTCGGCTGCCGCGCGCGCCACGCCTTGCGCATGGTTGCCGCTGGAAAAGGCCAGCACACCTTTGGCGCGGGTGCCGGGATCCAGCGCCGAGACGGCGGAGCGCCCGCCGCGATATTTGAAACTTCCTGTGTGCTGAAGGCACTCGGCTTTCACATAGACGCGGCGGCCTGCGATCTCATCGAGGAACGGAGAATTCATCAAGGGCGTGCGGACGGCATGGCCATTCAGCCGTTCTGCGGCCGCGCGGATGAGGTCAATGTGGCTCATGTGGCCTCCAACAGTTGATGGATGGCGGAGAGCGCTTCTGGCTCGTCGAGGAAGGGCACATGGCCGCGATCGGGCACAATGGCGGAGATCATGCCTGGGTGACGCGCCTGCATTTTTTCCAGTGTTTCTTGCGCAAAGAGATCGGAATTGGCGCCCTTGATCGTGGCCAGTGGCAGATTCTTGAGCCCGTCGAAGAGCTGCCACAAATCTGGGGCCTCGCCCACCCCTGCCTGTCCGATCAAGGCATCGCGCAGGCGCGCATCGTAGCGCAAACTGAGACCACCCTGAGGGTCCTCAGCCCACATGAAATCCGCGGCCTCGCGCCAACGGTCAAGCGGTACACCGGGGAAATCCGCGCCAAGCCCGGTTTGCAAGGCGACTGCGGCCTCATCGAGATCGGCGCAGGGGGGTGTTTTGCCCACATAGTCCATGATGCGCGCGATCCCCATATCGGTCACTTCGGGCCCGATATCGTTGAGCACCACGCTGGCCAGCCGCCCCGGGTGCGTGACCGAGAGCGCCATGGCGATGAGCCCGCCGCGAGAGGTGCCAATCAGCGTGACCTTGTCGAGGCCGAGATGATCGAGAAGCTCCACCGCATCCATCCCCTCGCGCAGGATGTTGTAGCTCATGAAATCCTTTGGATACTCAGACAGCCCACGCCCGCGATAATCGAGCCGGATCACGCGGTAGGCGCTCAGATGCGGCATCAGATATGTGAAATCGCGGCTGTTGCGCGTGAGGCCGGCAAGACAGAGGATCGGGTGGCCCGTGCCTTCATCCTCAAAGTGCAGGCGGACGCCGTCTGAGGTGATGAAATCAG
>ERZ1740059.624-NODE-624-length-18287-cov-9.512341_pt1 | contig 18287 bp, 19 predicted proteins | sample MGYA00581744_ERZ1740059 | MGnify/ENA primary metagenome ERZ1740059 (study PRJEB43018, sample SAMN04849738) | marine metagenome | isolation source: floating plastic debris | place: Pacific Ocean | collected 2008-08-28 | study: EMG produced TPA metagenomics assembly... | reverse complement strand
GGAGGTGGGGAGAGGGGGAGGTGGGGAGGTGGGAAGATAATTTTTAACTACTCACTTCTAACTACTCACTTCTAACTACTCACCACTCACCACTCACTACTAACTCCATAAATAATACCCTTGGGCCTATTATTAATTACACGTCTGGGAATAGAACCTGACGAATCTTGTCTTCATCCCCGGATGCTACGGTGACGATCGCTCGTTTGTATTGAGGTTTAAATCCGATAAATCTACCAACGCGCTTCTTTTTCCGGGGCTGTACGGCAGTATTTACTTTTAAAATTTTGACATCAAATAAATCTTGAATTGCCGCTTTTATTTGAGTTTTAGTTGCTTTTGGCAACACTTCAAAAGTGTATTTATTCTGCTCCATCAGGATTGTTGCCTTTTCGGTCACAATCGGGCGACGCACTAAGTCGGGAAGGTTGCGGGGGTCAAATTTAGGCACTGTAGACCTCCTGAATTTTATCTAATGAGTCAACACTAACTACGATTTTGTCTGCGTGCAGCAAATCAAAAACGTTAAGTTGGTCGGCTGCAATCAGTTTGACGTTTTCTATATTGCGGGCTGATAAATATATGTTTTCAGAACGTCCGGACAAGATTAATAAAGTCTTCTGTTCTGGTTGAGAACCCCAACGAGAAATAGCTTGCACCAAGTCTTTTGATTTCGGACGCTGTAACTGTTCGCCGAATTCTTCTACTACAATCATGTCATCTACACGACTGGCGAAGGCTGTCCGTAATGCTAAACGGCGCTCTTTACGGTTCATATTCAAGTTGTATTCTTTGGGTTTTGGTCCAAAGATTACACCACCACCGCGCCATAACGGAGAACGAGTAGAACCGGCACGAGCACGTCCAGTTCCTTTTTGTCTCCAGGGTTTACGACCACCACCTCTAACTTCGGCGCGGGTTTTAGTACTAGCATTTCCTTGGCGAGCATTAGTCATTTGTCGAACTAAGGCTCTATGCACGACATGGGACGCAGTCTCTTCCTTGGCAACTTTTAAATCCAAGGTTTTCTGCCCGACTTCTTCTCCCTGCCAGTTTTTAACTGCACAATCTACCATTTTTGAGTCCTTTTTACTTTAGTCATTTGTCATTTGTCATAATCGTATTTATCTTTCACAATTTACCTTTGGGAAGATTTTGAGCGATTAATTATTCAATCCAAAATCCAGACAAAGGCAATGACAAATGACTATTTCACTTCTTTCGCGGGCACGACATTAACTAATGCTCCTGGTTTGCCAGGAATAGCTCCCTTAATTAACAATAAATTTTTCTCTGCATCGACTCGTACAACTTTGAGCTTGCGAACCGTAATACGCTTACCTCCCAAACGTCCTGCCATCCGCTTACCGGGATAAACACGACCTGGTGTTGTACCTGCACCGATGGAACCTGGTTCTCTATGGTTTTTTGAACCGTGAGACATTGGTCCTCTGCTAAATTTGTTACGCTTTTGGTTACCAGCGAAACCACGACCGATACTTGTACCGATTACGTCTACTATTTGACCTGCATCAAAAATATCAGCACTGACTTGTTGACCCAAGAAATAATCATCTGTATTCTGGGCGCGATATTCTTCTAAATGCTTTAACGGTGGGGCAGATGATTTTGCTAAATGCCCTAGCTTTGGCTTGTTTAATGCTTTTGCTTTTACTTCACCATATGCGAGTTGAATGGCGGAGTAACCGTCGGTCTGCTTTGTTTTAATTTGGGTTACAGTACATGGCCCGGCTTGAACAACGGTGACGGGAATTGCTTTCCCCGCATCGTCGAAAACCTGAGTCATACCCACTTTGGTGCCGAGAATGCCTACAGACACAGTTACAATTCTCCTTTCTATAAGTTTTCCGCTTTATTTCGGAACTTTAGATGTGGTCGGAAATAATGGAGTCACTTTTAAAAGTAACTATCCGCCTTATTATCAAGAAACTTTACGAAGTCAGGATTAGCTCAGGCTAAGCTAGTCCAACTTCTACAATGGGTTTCTTGCCTTTCATCCTTATTGCGTCAATAAATAAAAATATTTTAAATTTACAGACACACACAAAAGTACCTTACCCTTAAGTAAGGACTCAATATTTAATGCAAGGCTTGATAGCTTTGCGATTCGTGCAGCATTGCCAAATTATAGGCAATTACTTTGGCACTTGTATCTCTTTTACTTCGCTGGACTTAAGCAGTATTTTCCGCTCAGTATCCTTTTTTCAAAGGCTGACGTTATGCCGTCACCAACATGACCATTTTGTTTTCCGTGTAAATCTTAAACAATTATTCAAGATCTAATACTTCTTACACTGAGGCTTTAGAAACAAGTTATGTGATTTTCTCGGTTTTACCAAGATTAAAATCAATCAAACGTAATTTTACCTCAAGACTTCTTAATTTACCACTCTCTTGTTGAGTTTGACTAACTTCATTTTTATCGGTTTGATTAAAATCCTCAAAAATAGGATTAGTCAACTATTTGAACTATAAAGCGGCTATTCAACTAAAAAATAGTCACAAACTCATATTTTAAGCCATTTTTTTTTATTTGTCTATATTTTTTTGGAGATGTGGGGATAGGTTGAGATTTGGGGGAATAGGGGACAGGAATACAAAATTCTATATTGGTGACTGATAACTAATAACTGAGAATTGATAACTGATAATAGAATTATCGAAGCGGTATTTGAAAAAGGTCTATGGCATTACTTACTAACGGTGGCGGTTTTATTCGCAAATTAGAAAAATTTGGCGCTCTTGGGGTATATGTACCTTTAGAAGGTGGATTTGAAGGGCGGTATCGTCGCCGATTGCGTGCTAAGGGTTACAATACTATCTGTATAAGTGGTAAAGGACTGGGTGATGTTGCTGCTTATTTGACTGGAGTCCACGGTGTACGCCCTCCACATCTTGGGAAAAAAAGTACTGGTAGCGGAGCAGCGGTTGGTTACGTATATTATGTACCGCCAGTTATCGGTACTCAGTTAGAACAATTGCCGCCGAAATCCAAGGGACTAGTATTGTGGGTTATTGATGGACATACTCTTGACGATCAAGAACTTGAATATTTGTCAAATCTACCCAAAATTGAGCCAAAAGTGAAAGTTGTAATTGAAAGAGGTGGCGATCGCTTTTTCCGTTTTATGCCTCTGGAAAAAACTTTGGCTGTAGCTAGTTAAAGATAATTGGGTATGGAGTGCTAGATAGGTAAGAGGTAAGGAGTAAGAGGTAAATTGTTCTGCCTCGACTCATAATTCCTAACTTCTTACCTTTTTGCCTCCCCCAACTTTCTTCATTGCTCGTGGCTTTTTGTAATTTAGCTGAAATATTATTGCTAAAGTAACGGACAATCGCATTAAATAATCGTCATACTAAAAGAGAGAAATATTATTCAATTACTCCCTGTTGTCCCAGGTGTGAAGTTAAAAAAGCAAATATGAAACGTAGATATAATGATAGTAGGTCGGCTAATACCTCCAATAGAAGTTCTAATAGAATCTCTAATTCTGTCTCCTCAATATTTAATTTTACAACTATTGCTATTCTGGGGGGCATTTTTATTCTAGGTATTGGTATTGGTATCGCTTTTAGTTCCACGGCAACTTTTTCACCATCTAATGTGGCTTCTCGTGATTTTATTGATACTAAAGCGCCAAATCCAGAGGTTTGCGTACAGTATGGAGCTAGTGCAATGGTGATGGATGCCAGACTTTTTGTAACTCTTAACCCGTTTAACGTTTACGTTGCTCAACCTAGTATGCGCCCCGGATGCGTTTTACGTCAAAGTAACTGGGGAATTTTAAGACAAAAAAATCTTGTCACATCAAATCAAGAAAGAGATTGCAAAAATCGTTTAAATACTTTTGGCTTTACAGGGAGATTAGATAGTAAAGAGCTTGATATTAAATGCATCTATCAAAATGATGCAGCTAAAAATTTCTTTGTGAATGAGGAAGGAGCTATAAACGTACCCGGAGAAACGGAAAGATTCTAGAAAACAAGGTCCAGAGTCCTAACAACTAACACTTTATAATTTATCTAGAGACGCGATAATTTAACATTGTCTCTATATATAGGACTTACGCAGCAATCACGGAAAGTATAGTGTTCCAGACATTCTGGATCCCCCCAACCCCCCTATGCCTTGGGGGGCTTGCGTAAGTCCTAATATATTCGGTGTAAAAATATTCTTCACTACATTACCTTTAATCCTCTACCGACTAGGATTAGGAAAAGGTTCTCCCAATTCAATTACTCCGGCATCGGGAGGGGAAAATTTACGGAATTATTGGGTATAGAAATCCCTGGAGAATTAGATGGTGATGCTGGAAAGATGGATGGGGAAGAATTGAAATTTCCAGTTGGTGAAGGGAATGTTGCAGGGGGAAGAGAATTTGGCATCTGTGGAGATCGGTTACTGTTTCTAATTGGTGGTACACTCACAGTCGGCTGTCTTCTGTTGCCGTTATTGATATTTACAGGTGGTATCATTTGCGGAGTGAGGTATGTTGGTTGCGTATTTAGACTGGGAGATACTGGAAAATTATTATACATCTCGACCGGTGGTAAATTACCTGGCGATCGCCGTGGTGGAAGAATCCTTGGTAGTTGTCGATTGTAGGGAGGATTGGTTGGCTGTGGTGGTGAATAAGTACCCAGTGGCAAGTCGTTTCCAGTAGATAAATTTCCTGGTGGTAAATAATTCCCACTACCTCCAATCAATGGACGAAACACCCAACGAGTAGGATTTTGGGGGGAAACAGGTTGTAACTGTACCCGATTGCGATCGAAAAAGGTTCCCGGGGCTAAATCCATGACAATACGGGTGACATCCTCGTTTAACTGAGAAACGCGAATTCTCTGAATTGCTCCGTTGTAATCTTGTTTAACCGAAACGTTTCCTAACTTGGTATCGGGTAAATCTACAACAATGCGGGGAGGTTGAGAAAGATAAAAATACTGGGGGCGAGATGGTGTTGAAAGAGAAATTTCTAACTCAGAATTTTGAGGATAAAATCGCCAATCTTCTAGTTGCCCTCTTGGTGCGGCAGTACTACTATTAGTATCAAGAGCAATTACTGCGTAGGAACTCAATAGGAAGACACTAATTAATCCCTTGCACTTGTTTATAAATTGCCTATTCTTAAATTGCTTATCCATTTTTTTTATCCTTTATAGGTTAAGACTAAGTAGGCTTCTCAATTGATTATTAATAATAGCTTGGTGCTAATAGCTGATGAAGTTATTATCAATAATTTGCATTTAGCAATTCCAACTTTCCTGAGTATAAAATTAACGGTATCGCCCCTCACTAATAAAACGCTCGTAAAATTAATATCTCTCTGAATGTTTGAGATTATAGTATAAATTTAATTATTGTTGATGTATGGTTATTTTTAATTGTTTTTTTGAACAGTAGGTCGGTGTTAAAAATAGTAATGCCAGACAAGGGAATAGTGAGTAGTGAGTATAAACAAGGCGAAGGTAAACGCGTTCGCCCATCGTGTCGCTTGCGACTCAGCGGCTTATCTTTGAGAAGCCAGTTTATATTATGTAACATATTTGGGTTTATGTTTGCCGACTTACTTAAAGGGAAATATTTTGTTAAGCTGTTAGGCATCTAACTTATATATTATTCTATTCAATAGTGAGACCTCAACTTTTTTTACTTTTGAAGGTCAGACTTTTGACAAGAGTATTGTGCATTTTTAATGCATAAGTAAGTCGGCACCAATAAACCGTGAGCTATATTACAAAATATAAACTCGCTCTAAAGCCTTGTTACTACTCACTATTATTCACCATATATAAAGGGCTTTTACAGCCATTCTCCGCCACGAAAGCGCCAACGGACGAAAAGAATCCGCATTATGCTTTGAGAAGTAATAAAAACCGCCAGCCAAACAGTAATGTAGTGTAATATTACCCAAAATAAAGGTAATTCTTCTTTGGGAATAGATATTGGTAAAAAGCCAATAAATTTTACTCCACAAACTATAAAAATCAATTCCCAAATACCGGCAAATAATTGGTAAAGTGCTGGCCAATCTCTATCCCAACGATACTTTTGTATTTGGTTGTATAATATATCCCAAGCTAAACCAAAAATAGCAACATAAGAAAGTATCCAGAAATATACATCACTTGGCGGCGAACCAATCAAACCAATCGCAAATGGTAAACTAATGAGTAAACCTACTGTAAAAAGTAGTAATAAACGAGTTTGCCAGCGACCAAATAATGTTGGAGTCATGTTAATTAAGAGTGAGTGGTAAATGGTGAATGGTGAGTGGTGAGTGGTTAGGATTCAAATATAAGTATTAAATACACCATCGGATGAAATTTCTAATAGGACATAAAAAAACGCCATTCATATTGAAAATTCAATAAGTTTATGGCGTTTTCCGCAATAGATGATACTTAAGAAAAGATTTGTAAATTTTCTATGAAGTTAGGCGGTAGTGGTCGCTAGAATTAAATCGAGCAATTGCTTCCCAGCTAATTACATCTTCTAATAACGTTTTATAACCATTAGTATTGGGATGAAGACCATCGCTACTCAAGCGCTTAACTCTCCAGGCTTCAGGGTGTTGCATCCATTTGTCGAATATATCTAAATATGGTACTCCTTGTTTCCGACAAGCAAGTAAGGTTGCTTCTTTGTAGCGGTATTGATCGTCGCGATTGTAGTACAAGCAGTTGAGAAAAGGCATTTTCGCTTCATTAACTGGCACCATACCTACAAATAACACTGGACAAAGTTTTTGTGCTTGTTGTAGTAAAGAAGCAAGCTGTGTTTCAAAAATCGAAAAATCGGTATAATTCTTACCGTCAAGACGACCTACTCGGGCAGAATCGTTTACTCCTACCGATAATATAATTATGTCAGGAACCCGATTTCGTAACTCTCCCCGATGACGAAATTCAGCTTCTAGTCTTTTTTCTACTTGTCCAATGCGATCGCCACGTACACCTAAATTATAAAGAACATGTCCTGCGCTTTCGGGTAACATCCAAGTTCGCCGCAATCTTTCAACCCAGCCTCCTCCGTCTGGATCTCCAAATCCGTAAACTAAACTATCCCCTAACGCGACAATCTTTAAAGGTTGATTGCTAGAAGGTATTATAGATAGCTGCATTGAAGGAGCTACAAATGTTTGCATTTGAAAAGACTATATTTTATATCTTGAAAAGATTCTATACATTTCTACACTATTTCAGCATATTTTACTTGTTTATTCAAATATAAATCGTAAATTTGAGGAATAATTGTAAAAATAGCGACTTTTTTGTTTAAAGATTGTGTATATAATCTGCTCAATATTTTCTCTGACTACTTAGGATAAATAACAACGCTGATTCACCAGAACGGTAATTTTTTATCTTGTTTGAGCTAGAATACATGTAAAGTTAATCTCAATTATAAAAAATAGACGAAGTTCGCGGCAAACAATTGAGATAATACGTATTTTGTCAAGTATATTAAATTAATATAAGAAAAAAGGCTCAATGGGTCAATCGAGCCTCCAGAAACGTCGTAAGTGGGATGTCAAGTGATTCCGTTGCTTATTATTTCCTTAAAGTACATTAAGTTCAAGTAGAGCAAACTACATTCTGTTAATAGCGAATAATTCCCACTTGCTTCAATGCTATTAAAACGATAGAAGTTGGAAGATAGAAGTTGGAAGAAGGAAGTTGGCTGGAATTGGGATGGGGATTTTAACCCCAACTCATTAACGCGGAGGGTGGGAGGTATCTTTCAACCTAGGTTGCCGGGGAATTCAACCCATATTTAGAGGTTAAATTAGGGCGATCGATTTGATACCCATTTCAACCATTGGGTGAAAGAAGAAAAGGGATTTAATCGACGTACCCCAGGAGCGCGGGCGATCGCCAATCCATCTAAGGTACGTAAGGCACAATACTGCAAACCGAGGAAGCTATCTACTGCTGCATAGGGGCCACCCAAGGTAATTGCACCGGCGGCATACATTTTACCTTTACCATTACGCATTTCTACTAATTCAAAGTCGTTAGCTACAACTAATCTTGACAAGTGATTCAATGGCAAGCCATAGCATTCAACTAAGTCTTTTAATAATGGATTTGTCTGGATTTTAGCGTCCAATCCGGTAGCATCAACAATAAAGTCTGCGTTGATGATAATTTGCCCGTTAGAACTTTTTTCTTTGATGCGAGTAAGAGTTCCATGTTGAGCATGGGGTTCCACACTTTGTACTTCACCGAATTCAATTTTATACCAACCATCTCGCAAACCTGATTCGGTAATCTGCTGCCAATCCTGACGATGGGCAGTGGTAGTACCTCCCCAGTCTGCTAACAATTGCTTGCGCCCCTGGGGACTGGCTTTTTCTAACATTACTCGTAAATCACCACCCCAACAGGCTTTAGGCCAATTAAACGGCTGAAATTCAAAATGATGCTTTACCATCCTCTGGGTTTTGCCAAATTTATTACCCTTTGGTTTTGGCGATCGCATTAAGTGCAAAACTGTAATATTGGGATTCTTCTTACGTGCTTCATAAATCCGTTGAATGATGCGAGAAGCGACAATACCGCGTCCCCGAAGTAGTACTTTACCACCTTGACGTTCTAATTGTTCGTAAACGTGATTATGGTCTTCATAAGCATTAACTACAGACTTAAAATCCCGATATTTTTCCCGATAAGCCTGTAAATCTGGAAGAAACTGAATTGCGGGATAACCCGTAGCTAAATGTAAAAAACGAGCTACATAAAAAGCATGCTCTCCTCTTCCGCGAGAGTAAGCTACACAATATCTACCGTCATCGGTTTTACGAATCCCTCGTATTCTTCCATAACGATATATTTGCTCCCAACCGATACGTTTTACTTCCCTATCTATAGAATCAAAAACATTCGCCGCACGGGGAGTATAAGTTTGGGCATAATCGGGTTCAGCAAAAACTTTCCATAAATACTTAAACGAATCATTTAATCTACCCTTAGCAAAATCGCGCCAAGCTTCTCGCAAAGCATAACTTGGCCAACCCCATATATTATCAGGGCAAGAGTCAGAATTAGAACGCAATCTTTCGTGCAAAGGTATTTGCGAATTCAGACATAACTGCTTATAACGAGCGAATGGTTGTTTATCCAAACCCAAAGCAATAATTTTTTCATTATCTACACCATATATTCTCAGTAAATCTATCCAGATAAAACTTCCTAAACCTGCCCCTAAAGCCAAATAATCAGTTTCATCCACGGGCAAGCCTGTAGCATGAAGTGCTTGTACGGGAACTTTTTCCTCTTGAAAAATCGGTGGTGGAAAACTCGAACCGAGGGGCGTTGCTGCTGGCTGTGGAGGTAAAGTAGGATCGGGTAAATTAGTGTTGGGATTAAATTGGATAGCGGAATTGGTTGGCCTTGGAGTTGATACCGGTGCAGGAATCGATGGGGGTGGAGGTGTATTTAAAGTAAAAGAAAGAGTAATTTCATAGGGGCCAATTTTTAAAATATCGCCACTATTTAGAACACTACGGGTGTGACGATTGCTATTAACATAAATACCGTTAACACTATTTTGGTCAATTACAACTAATTGATTTTCTTCCCAATTAATCAGCGCGTGATATCGGGAAACTTCACTATTATCAAGCAGCATTCGCGAAACGCGCTTACCATTAAGTTCCCCAGGCATTTGTGAAAATTCCCTACCAAAAGCAATAGGTATCTTCAAATTTGGTTCTCGTAATTCACCCGTAGCTGGATCTTCCCAACTTAAATGAATTTCTAAATTATTACTCATATAATTTAATTAGTAGTTAGTAATTAGTAGTTAAGTGTTAGTAGTTAATTGTTAGTGGTTATTTATTAACTGCTCACTGCTCACTGTTCACTGATATTATCCGGCTCACCCAAAACACTTAGAGCAGCAGCCAAAGAAGTACCGCACCAAGGGCAACCAACTTGTATATGTTCCATAGAACAGATTTTGTGACAATTAGGACATTGCAACCCATAAGAACTCTTTGGATAGGGTGCAGTAGATAAAGGTGATTTTGGAGCTTGGGCAGGTGTTACTGGTTGACTATTTACACCTGGTTGAGGTGGTTCCAAAATAGTCGCTGGGAAATTATTAATTTGGGCAATATTAATATTAATCACCTTCAATTGCATTTGTCCCAAACAGATAATGCTACCTTCTTTCAAAGACGCATCTCCTTGGATTAATTGCTTTCCATCTACTAGAGGAGGATTTTTTTCTCTTAAATTCCGAATGCCAAACTGTCTTTGTTGAGAATTAAAAAATATTTCGACGTGTAAACCCGATACAGTAGGATGAGTCAAGACAATATCGCACCGGCTTGGGTCGCGCCCAATGCGGAAAGTACCGGGATTTTTACTAGGCTGCTGTTCGTAAATTATCTGAGTTTGTTCTTGGTTTGCATCGTGCCACTGTAAAGTTAGTGAATTCATAATGCGATCGAGGAATGTAGCTTCTTACTAAGCGACTTCAACCATTGTCTGTGCGATTCCTAACACGAGCAAGTATAAGCAATAAAATATGCCAAAAAAATAAGATTTAGGGGTGAGGAGTGAGTAGTTAGGAGTTAGGAGTTAGGAGTTTTATTTCCCCCCATCTCCCCATCTCCCCATCTCCACATCTCTCCATCTCCCCCTTCATCTGGCAGAAGCTAATCGATCTGCAATACGTGTAGTTTCGGGTAAACGATATTTCGGCGTGCAACGCAATACATAGTCAATTGCTGTTTGTAATTTAATGCGATGCCCGCTAGAAACGTATACTGGCTTTACATTGTCACGAGTACGTAAAACTGCTCCTATCGTTTCTTCATTGTGTATTAAAGGCTGCCAACTTCCTCTTGCCTGTGAAAGTTCGGCATATTCACCTATTAGCCAAGATTTAGCTACTCCAATAGTAGGCATATCAAGAATTATACCCAAATGACAAGCAATGCCGAATCTACGAGGATGGGCAAATCCTTGACCGTCACATAATATGATATCGGGTATCGTATTTATCTTTTCTAGGGCATCTAATACCGCTGGAATTTCACGAAATGATAGAAAACCGGGAATGTAGGGAAATGTTGTAGCACGTCTAACTATACTTTGTTCTTGTAACTCTAAATCTGGAAAACTCAATACCGCTACCGCAGCACGGCTAATTTCTCCATCTGCTTCAAAACCCATATCGACACCAGCAACGTATTTTATTGGTTGTTTAAATTTATCTTCAGTAATAACTTCTTTTTGTAATTCTTCTTGAATGGCTTTTGCTTCTGATGTGCTTAAATTCCAATTATGGCGTTGATTTATCTGCATATTTAAAATTGTAATTATACTGAGTTAAAGGTATTTATTGTAACTCCAATATTATTCATGGACTATGTGTTTAGGTGATTATTTGCTGTGCTAACTATATGCCTTCGGCACATCTTCGATGAACGCAAAACCTTATTTATCCTTAGGAGTACGTAAGTACAAAATTTAACCTATATTTTATTTTGCATTATTTAGAAAAACTATGTCTTATCCCTGAGTAAAACAAAAAAGATTGGCGCTTGCGATCGCGCAACCCTACCTACAGACAAAACCGAACGTTTTAGAGATAAAAGTGACCAAGCAATTAATTGACTGAAAACTTTTAATATTCTGACAATAAGCCTTGACATAGTATCAATAGTGGTACTATAATTAGTCTAAAGTTAATACCCAGTCATGGTCATTTTGTGAGAGCCTTCTACTTTTGACAATGATTTGGTATAAAAACCTATGGCACAAATCGAAAAACTCCTTGCTCAAATAAAGAACAATCCGAAGGATGTTAGCTTTACCGATTTAATGAAAGTCTGTAATCATTACTTTGGAGAACCTAGACAGCAAGGAACAAGCCATTGTATCTATAAAACGCCTTGGCAAGGAGATCCACGCGTCAACATTCAAGAAAAGAATGGAAAAGCAAAGGTTTATCAAGTGAGGCAGGTTTTACGCGCTATTGAAAAAATTGAGGAAATACAAGATGGTTAACTACGAACACTACACTTATCAAGTTACTTGGTCAGAAGAGGATCAAGAATATGTAGGACTTTGTGCTGAGTTCCCTAGCCTATCTTTTCTCGATGAAAATCGTTCTGCTGCACTTGAAGGTATTACAAACTTAATCCAGGGTGTAGTAACCGATATGGAAGGGAATAATGAGAGCATTCCACAACCTTTTGCAGAAAAATCCTACAGTGGTAAATTTCAAGTTCGTATTCCTCCAGAACTCCACCGTAGGCTTGCTATAGAAGCAGCATCGCAAGAAGTGAGCTTAAATCGTTATGTAAGTCTTAAACTCGCTTGCTAAAAGCGCTCCAACAGTTATAAATCTCGTACAAAGTCCTACTGATTAACCCTTTGCAGCATCAGGGGTTATTTCTTTTGATTGAACAAGTGTTGCGAGTAAATCTAAGAGCAAGTCACCGAAAACATAAACCTTAAAATTTTTATTTAGGTAATTGCTGCTAAAAACACCACAATTTTCACCAGCAATTACTAATTATCACTTGCCATAAAGGCAAAAGTATATCAATTATAGAAATTTACTTTACCCCTACAAAACTTGGTACTAAAGAATCCAACCAATTATTAATACTGTTATCAGATAAATCCTTTAAAGAAACGACTTGCTCTATTTTATTGAAATTCAATTGCATTGATTTACTATAAGTTGGATCGTAATGAGATGCCAAGATATCTTTTACGAATGATTCCCAATCTTGGTTATTTATCATTCCATACCATTGACTTATTTTTTTCCATCCACAATTAGATTTTAATTGTTCTAATTTTACTTTGAGAATTTCGGGATTATCTACCAAATGTGGATATTCATCCAACAAAAATTTAACTCTAACATTTAGCGGTAGTTTTATTTCTACACAGCTAGATTGCTTCATTATCTCCGATAAAGATTGAGGCAAATAAACTTGTCCAATTTTATTACTTTCAGATTCTAGCCAGACAGTCTGATGCGGATTTAAGTTTTTTAGTGCTTGCAATAATAGGGTTTCAAAGTACTTTTGTGAGGGTTGGGGAGAAGGTTTACCTTGCCATTCTTCACCTAACAAAGAACCACGATGATTAGCCAAAGCTTCCAAATCTAATACTTGAAAACCTCGTTGAGGCATCTTTCTTAAAATATGTGTTTTTCCACTACCAGTTAAACCACATAATACTTTGTAAGTTAATTGTCGCGGTAAATTATCTAATTGTTGACGTACATAATTGCGATAAGTTTTGTAACCACCTTCAAGTAAAGTTACTCGCCAACCTATTTGAGATAATACCATAGCCAAACTAGCCGAACGTTGACCGCCACGCCAACAGTAAATTAAAGGCTGATAATTTTTATCTTTGTTAAGGAAGTGTTCATTTAAGTGTATCGAAATATTTTTTGATACTATTGATGCCCCTATTTTCCGAGCTTGAAAAGGGGAAAATTGCTTGTATATCGTTCCGACTTCAGCACGTTCAGCATCATTTAGAACTGGCAAATTAATCGCACCAGGGATACGATCTTCTGCAAATTCACTACTTGAACGAACATCGATTATTTCACTATAAGTTTCCTTATGTGGTTCTTTAGTATATCTAAGCAAAGCAGGCATTGCAGTCAAACTCTATTTTTTTAATTATGACATTCCCGAAAAGAAGTAAGATTCTGCGGTGAAAGTATTCATCCGATAACGCGAGCATATTTCAACATCACTTTAGCTTACATCAAGGTACTTGCTTGATAAACTTTTTTAAAATATATATTGATTGCAGCTTGAGAAGCTGTATTATTTTATGCAAATATAAGCTTTTTAGTCTATTGATAAGTAGTCCAAGATGCGAGGAAGCCTTCTACCGTAGTTTTTTTAATCGGAAGCAGGCTTAATACATTTGAGATCAACACATCAAGTAGCTTGCTTAAATTGATAATGTTTTCTTATTGAGACTATATCTAAAGCAAGGTTCTAGTTACATAAATTAATTTAGAGAGTAGCCGCTATGAAACGAATGCAATTGCCCGTGTGGATTCCCTATCCGAATGCTTGGTTAAGTGCTTTAATGCTGTCTGTTTAGATGAGTGCATTTTTAGGTATTTTCAGACGCTATGGATCTTCATTTTATAGCTTACCGCAATCGTCAAATACTCCCGAACAATTGACTGTAGTCGCGATCTTATTATTCATCTTGCCTATACCGGCGATCGCACTTTTTCATCACTTATTTATCAGTCGTTTTGTTTCTCCAATTCCAGGAGAAAAAATCAGTGCTACTTCAGGATTTTTCCCAGGATTAATTAGCTGGTGGGAAAGTTTGTATAGTTGGCTAGTAATTGTCTTATCTACATTAATAGCAACTTTAATTTGTACGCCTTTTTTACCATTATTCCAACTTAATTACACAAAAATAATTGAAACCTACGCGGATAATCCTAGTAATATCAGAATAGCATTTGCTGCTGTCTGGGTTTTATGCGCTGCTATATTTTATCAAGTTGCATATTTATTTAAAGCTCGTCTTGTTTTCAACGATAGTATAGATGAAATAGATACTACGGAGAATAAATCGAAGCAAGTTGAGATTGAAGAAGTAGAAATTCCGGCCACAACAGTAGCAACTACAGTAGCAGCTACGAGCAATACTACTAAAAGCAATTCAGATGACTCTAACGTTGTAGTTGAAAAACTAAAATCATCAAAGAAATTTCTGAATATTTTTGTTCTGAGCTTGGTGGGTGCGTGGTTGTATATGTTTTTCACCTTACCAGATGTTCAACAAAGTATATCATCAGGGAACTTTGCAGAACAAATTCAAAAAAGGATTACCACCGAAACTAAATTAGTTAACACTGAGATTTCTAAATTATCATCTCAAGGTAGCTCATTTACAGAAGCATTGACTCTTGCTAATAGTGCCGCCCAAATGCAAGAATTAGCAACTTCTAAAGAAGATTGGAATACAGTTGCAGGTAAATGGAAAGCAGCCCTGACGTTAATGCAAACGGTACCGCCAGAAAGTCCTAATTTTATAGTTGCCGAAAGAAAAATGGGACAATATAAGAAAAAATTAGATGCTGCAGAAAAACAAGTTGTGAAGGCTAAGTAATTTTTAGTTTTTAGGAATAATTTTGTTTTAGCTTGTAAGGTGTGTTATGGCGCGAACGGTAATTTTTATTTTAAAGAAGGATATTTATTTCGCGCTTAACGCACCATTTTGATATTAGAGTTTTGCGTCAGCCCAGTTTATCTATAAACTCATATTTTTCACGATCGAAAACAAATATTAATAACTTTTTTATAAATCCCATGACTTCAGTTGTGGGATTTTTTGATATTTATCCGTAATTGTTATTAAGTGAATCTACTTTTATCAGTAATTTTCACAAAAAATATCAAGAATGTTCATAATACTTTTAAATTGGGAATCCTAAAAATATAAGGCTAATAATTTTGCTGCAATAATTTCCTGTTTTAGTTTTATTCAATCTAGCTGCTGCGCTTAATCGCCTACACTCTCGAAGAGTGTGGCTACTCAAACAAAGCCTAACTGCGTAGGCTGAATTCTACGCATTTTTATAAAAAAATAGTATTACTAATTGGAATAGGAATAAATATGACTCAAGCAATTACAAAAACTAATTTAATCCTAGAAATTAGGACTATTTTTCAAGAAGCTTTCAGTGAAGTTACTCAATTTTCAATAGATAATTGGAACGCTGATGATACAACATTAAATATAAAATGGGAGAAAAAATTTAAATCTCTTAATTTTGATGAGCATCTAAAAAATATTTTTGAAGAAAGTAGCGCAAAATTTCAGAACGAAATTCAAGAAATACTTGAAGAAGTTGGAAATGAATTGCAGTTGCTTGTCAAATTAACAGGTGGAAATTTTCAATTTACTCAACAAGATTCCAATAGTTTTAAAAATTTATTACGAATCGGTGGAAATATTCTCTTTGTTGCAGGAACCGTTTTAAGTCTCTTTACTCCTATTGGTATTGTAATGGGAATAATAGGTACAGCTATTGGCTTTATTACTGGATGGTTTAAATCAGAAGATGAAAAAAAACGAGAAGCTGCTCAAAATATTGAGAATTCTTTAAGGAGTCAACTTGATGATTACCAATATAAAACTCTTCAACAAGCTGAAAAAGAATTTGAAAAATATTGTAATGATGTTGCAAATAGCGTCAATAATTACTTTGAGGAGTTGATTACAGGATTAGAAGGAATTACAAAAGAGCTTAATACAGCCAAAACAAAACTCGATGGCAACATGAATTATCTGAATCGTGCTTATGGGAAACGAATAATTTATTGGTGTCTCGGTAAATACGAATCATTGAATGATAATTCTATTCTTCAAATTATTGCTAAAGTAAAACGTGATTTTGGCAAAACTATGAACATTCAAACCAAATCTGAGATTAAAATCAATAAATCTCAAGAGGAAATTAACCTTGTTTTACAAGAGGATATTTCGATAAATTCTATTGATTTAAAACCAATTAACGAAACTAATACCATTTGTTTATAAAGATGCGCCAAATTTAGCCAACGCAGGTTGGCTTTGTAGTGGTAGCTCCAGCCTTCCAGGCTGAGAGCGATTAAGCGCAGCCTCATACAGAATTGGTATAACTTATTTAACTAAATCTTTGATAAACAGGAGTAAATTAAAATGAATCAAAATCAAATTTCCTTTGATGTTGCTGCGGTAGGAGCTAAATTAAAAAAAACTTGTATAAAATTTGATGAATTACTAGCTCAAGCAAATCATCCCGAACTGACAAATATTCATCAAAAACTAAGAAAAGAACTAAAAGAGCATAAAGAAAAAGGAATTCTAACAGTAGCTTTTATCGGTCAATATAATGCTGGTAAATCTACCACAATTTCAGCACTTACAGGAAGACGTGATATTCGTATTGATTCTGATATTGCTACCGATAAAACTGCTAATTAAGACTGGAATGGAATTCAAATTATCGATACACCGGGGCTATTTACAGATAGAAAAGATCACGATGAAATAACTTATGAAACGATTAATAAAGCTGATTTACTAGTTTTCTGTCTCACCTACATGCTTTTTGATTCAGTGACAGTAGAAAACTTTAAAAAACTAGCCTATGAAAAAGGTTATCGATGGAAAATGATGCTTGTCATCAATAAAATGTCTGATGAAGCTGGTGAAGAAGCACAAAAAATTACGAACTATCGTAAAAGTTTAACAGAAGCAATTAAACCCCATAATTTAGATGAATTTCCTGTCTGCTTTATTGATGCTAAAGATTATTGCGAAGGTGTAGACGAAGACGAAGAATTCCTGATTGAAATTAGCCGCTTTCAAACTTTTATCGATGCGCTGAATAATTTTGTCGAAAAACGAGCCGCATTAGCAAAATTCGATACACCAGTCAGAATTGCATTGAGTTTAGTTGATGAAGCTCAGTTAAAATTGACACGGGATTCTACTGAAGATGCGACATTTTTAGAAGTATTAACACGACTATCTCGCACAGTAAGAAAAGAGCGCGATCGCCTAAAAACAAAAGTTAAAAGTATAGCTCTAGAAATGTCCGCTGCAATTGCTAAAGAAGGTACTATACTAGCTTCTGCTGTTGGCACTGAACAAGATTTTGAAATACTTAATAAACAATCCGAATTAACTGTTGAGCAACAATATGAACAAGCAGAAACAAAATTACAAAATGCGGTGAATTCACCAGTCGAAGATATTCGAGAAGAAGTCAAAGAAGTATTACAAGGAAATTTAGTTCAAGCTTTTATCGCTTGTTTAGAGAAAACTCAAAATGTTTCTGCTGAAAATGTAGATTCTAGTTCAAATACAGAGCGATTAAAAGAACAAGTTGATTTTCTTAAACAAATTGGTGAAACAGCAGGATTAAACTTAAACAGATTTGCAACTAATTCTGCAAATATTGCTGGAAAAGGTTTTCTTACTTCTATGAATGTAGCTGGAAGTGGTTTACATCAAACTGTTTTAGCTGTAGGAAAATTTGTCGGCTTCAAATTTCAACCTTGGCAAGCTGTTGGTATCGCCAAAGGCATTGGTAATGCAGCCATATTTTTAGGTCCAGCTTTAGCAATTATATCAATAGGAATAGATTGTCACTAAATGCATAAAGAAAAGGAGCGAGAAATGCATATAGCTGATATCAAATGGGAGATTACCAGCGAATTTCAAAAAATAGCTAAAGACTTAGAAAATCA
>ERZ1740059.623-NODE-623-length-18303-cov-3.697172_pt1 | contig 18303 bp, 14 predicted proteins | sample MGYA00581744_ERZ1740059 | MGnify/ENA primary metagenome ERZ1740059 (study PRJEB43018, sample SAMN04849738) | marine metagenome | isolation source: floating plastic debris | place: Pacific Ocean | collected 2008-08-28 | study: EMG produced TPA metagenomics assembly... | reverse complement strand
GAGCCTATTCTGCTGATACCAACACTATTTATTTGGGACGAGAGTTTGTTATTCAAAATAGCCATAGCCCAGACCTCATCAGCAATGTAATTTTAGAAGAATATGGGCATTTTCTAGATGCTCAGTTTAATACAGCCGACGCACCAGGAGATGAAGGCTATCTTTTTGCAGGGCTAGCCCAACAAAAATTTTTTACCGAACAACAAATAGCCGACATCAAAGCAGAATCAGACCTGGCAACCGTTGTGATCAACGATCGCTCTATACTAATTGAACAAGCAAACCCAGGGGATAATCCAGCTTTCGATTTAATCGGACTTACCCAACTACGGAACGATCCTCAATTTGCAGCCATAGATGGTACGGGTTTTAGCGTAGCTGTAATTGATACGGGCATAGATACAGATCACCCGCTCCTGGCACCCAATTATATTGCTGGTTATGATTTTTTTGATGATGACAATGACCCAAACGATCCTGATGGACATGGAACTCATGTAGCGGGTACGGTTGGCGCAGCGGATGAAACTATTGGGGTTGCCCCTGGAGTGGGTTTGATTAGTCTGCGGGTATTAGATAGCAATGGTGGCTCGCTGTTGGATATTGAAGATTCTCTAGAGTGGGTTTTTGAGAATCGAGAACAGTACAATATTACTGCCGTTAACTTGTCTTTGGGGCTAGGTTTTTTTACTTCAGGAGAAAGTTTACAAGGGGATATTCTATCTGATGATATCCAGCGTTTAGAAGATGCAGGAGTCACCATAGTAAGTGCCGCGGGAAACGATTATTTTGTTAACTCAGGACAATTTAATCAAGAAAATTTATCCTTTCCTGCTATTGCTAGTACCTTAGCAGTAGGTGCGGTATGGCAAGATGGTACAGAGTCTAATATCGCTTGGCAAAGTGGCAGTATTGACTACACCACAGGAACAGACAGAATTACGAGTTTTAGCCAACGCCTAAATGCGTCTAACGTAGTATTTGCTCCAGGGGCATTTATTACCAGTACTGTTCCAGGAGGCGGAGTCGGGATTTTTGGTGGTACTAGTCAGGCATCTCCCCATGTAGCAGGTTCAGTAGCTCTAATTCAACAGGCATCCTTAGAGTTCAACGGGCGTTTGCTAACTCCTGAAGAGGTGCGGGAAATCTTATTTTCTACTGGCGATTTGATTGTTGATGGAGACGATGAAGATGACAATATCGTCAATACTGGCAATTCTTATGTACGAATCAATATTTATAATGCGATCGTCGAAGTAAAAGCGCGATCGGATAATTTTGCCCCACCACCAGACAATAATCCTGATGATATTGTTTCAGGAGATTCTAATGGTACGATTTCAGGGGCATTTATTGCACCTACCATTGATGGCGCGCCAGTATCTCCGATTCTGGGCAGTATTGGGCTAGATGGTCAAAATATTAGAGCTAATGATGTTGATATATATAGTTTTCAATTAGCTTCTCCAGGAACAGTTGGTATTGAGCTTTCTTCCGATCTTAATAATTCTGACGATTTTGATAGTTATTTACGGTTGTTTGATGAAAACGGTAATGAAATTGCCAACAATGATGATATTTCTACTAGCAACATATATTCCCGTTTAGATGTCAATTTAGAACCAGGGACATATTATGTTGGAATTAGTGGCGTTAGTAATACTAGCTACGATCCCAATATCCCTGGAAGTGGTATCGCAGGGGACACGGGCAACTACGCCTTACAGTTTAGTCTGAGCAATCAAGATCCTAATGGTTTGATTAGTGGTGCGCCAGAAGTCAATTTGGGCAGCGATCTCGAACCTTTAGTTTTTCCTGGGGTAATTGGCTCAGACTATAGGGAACAGGTAGGGGTATCGGATGTTGACTTGCTAAGAATTGTTGCCCCCGACAATGGAATTTTATTTATTGATATTGACACTCCCTATGAGGATAGCTTTGTTGATTCTTATTTAAGATTATTTGATGCTAACGGTAATGAATTGGTTTTTGCTGGTACTGAGGAAACCGTCGCTAGTGACGATGATTTAGCATTCGATCGCAATGGTACAGCGGTAGAATTTAGCGATAATAATAACCCTGGCATAGTTCTAGAAAGTTCTGAACAGACTACCTTAGTCTCAGCAACCGTAGATGCTGACGGCAACTATGTGTCGGGCAATTATGGTCATAGTACTGACAGCTTTATTGGTGCTAGAGTCCAACGGGGACAGGTTTATTATGTTGGAGTTTCTGATTTTTTCAATCAAAACTATAATGCCAACAATCTAAGCAATCGTCCCGAAAATGGGGCAGGTGGTAATTATGAATTGATTACTACTTTTGTCAATGATGATATTGACGGTAGTATTACTCAAACAAACGAAGCTACCACATTACCTATTGTGCAACGTTCTGGAGTAATTGGTCGAGATCGCGAACAAGAAGTAGGCGATCGCGATGTAGATTTTTATCGCATTAATTCAGCAGATGGGGGCATTTTGGAAATATCAGCTACATCTGTTGTTGACGATCCTGTAAACACAGTAGCAATTGTTTTCGATGGGGATGGTAGACGCTTGGGAGTCAACGATAGTCTTAATAGCCCTGATTCATTGTTGCGCTCGCTAGCATCTAGCTCCCAATAGTGACGATTATGTGTCAATTACAGGATTTGGCAATCAAAATTTCGATCCTTTTGCCTTGGGTAGCGGCACGGGAGGAGATACAGGCACATATACCCTCAACGGTAGTTTGATTCCCTTAGAACAAGCAGGGAATTTAGTAGACAACACTATTGGCAGTAGTGCAGTGCAAGACATTACTTCAGGGGAAACATTACTAGGTAATGTGGGTAACGATAGTGGTTTTGTAGTTGGAGATACGGATGTTGATATTTATCGTTTTGTGCCTTCTGTTGATGCCACAGTAAATATAAGAGCGATCGCTACTGAAGAATTTAGTGCCGATACTTATTTACGAGTTTTTGACACCAATGGTAATGAAATTGCGGCAAATGATAACGAAAGTGGTGTTAGTCAGAGTAGTCTGATTCAGTTAGATGTGACAGCAGGAACAGTAAATTATATTGGGGTTAAAGGCTGTATCACACAAGGACAACAATACAATCCTTTCACAGGAGAAGCCACTGCACCAGGAAGCCAGGGAAATTACAATCTCAGTATTAGTAGTGGTAACGACTTAGTTACGGGGTCAACCGTATATCGTTTTTTCCGTCCCGATGTAGGAGTTCATTTTTATACTGCTTCAGAGTTTGAACGGGATTCGATAATTGCCAATTTGCCCAACTACACTTACGAAGGAGAATCATATATTTCTGCTTCTGAAACTGCCGATCCCCTAACAGGTGCTAGACCAGTACATCGGTTTTTTAATCAGGATACAGGGGCGCTTTTATATACCATATCCGAAGCCGAACGGGATTTTATTAGTAGCGATTTACCCAATTATACCTACGAAGGAATAGCTTACTATAGCTATCAAAGCGATCGCCCTGGTGCTACTCCTCTATACCGTTTTTATAATCCTGTTGTTGATGCTCATTTTTATACTCCTTCAACAGAAGAAAGAGATACTATTTTGGCTAATTTGCCCGATTATCAATTGGAAAGTGAGGGGGGAATAGCATTTTATGTCGAGCCAGTTGGCGAGCTTTAATTGGTAATACATTCTAGTGTCGCTAGCCATTAGCTATTAGCCAATCGTGACAAGTTAAGGTTGTGTGTTGTTTGTCAAATGGTCTTCAGCTCTTAGCAACGAACTTTGTTCGTTCCAGAGCGAAGCTCTGGCGCAGCAAAGCTGTCGCGCCATTAGCCATTAGCAAAATATAGTGTCGGGGTTTTAAGTTCAAAATATGCTTGGAGAAATTGCCCTGTATCTAAGTAATTTGGCTGATTAAATTAATCAATTGGAAGTAGAAAATCTCATTTGGCAGATAGTTATAAACCAAGTTGATATTACCACTAGCCAAGGAGAAAAACATTTTTGGGAATCTTATATTGCATCATTTAGTTTCGATGAAGAAAAAAAAATGACCATATCGATTGCCCAAGATATTACTAATATTATCAAAGCAAAAGCAAATCTACCTGAGACTAAAGATCGTCTTGAACTATTACTAGGATCAACTAGCAGTGGTAGCTAGAGGTAGAATTTAATCAATAATAAAATTGATATTTGTCCTCGCGCCTATATTTTTCTATACTTGAATGACTTTGACAAAATATATGAAAGTTTTTGGCAGCCAATCAATCTTTAAGTAATAGAATCAATTGACTTGAGCATGATTAAAGCAATTAAAAGTGGTAACGATGTAAATCTATAATTTCCTATATCAGAAGAAATTACGCCATTTCATTGATTCGATTGATAGGTAAACTTAGATACAATTCTGCCAGAGAAGTAATCATACTGAGCGGAGTAGTAATGAACATTACGCCACCTAAGTCTAGCCCGCATGTGATAAATCATGCCACACAAGATCGACAATTAAAAATGACACAATCACGCGAAGAGCTAGCAAAAATTATAAATTTACTCCCTTCTTATATATTTGTCTCTCATGTTTATGATGAAACGATTTCCTTAATTAATCTCAAACTATCTGAGAGCCTAGGCATACCACAATCTGAAATAGCCTGCGGTAAAAAAATTCAAGAATGTTTTTCCCCAGAATATGCTCGTCAAGTTCTTTGGCAACAGCAGCAGGTTTTAACCTATGGAGAAGAAATTCACGTCCAGGAAGCAGTCAAATTGCCTGATGGGATTCACTACTTTGATACGAAGATTGCTCCACTACATAACGATCGCGGTGAAATATATGCTTTGGTTCATACTTCTAATGATATTCCCGATCTCGCTGCTACTAAAGAGGCTCTTTCTCAGCGTACTTTACAGTTAGAAGCTGCTAACAAAGAATTAGAGTCTTTTTCTTATTCTGTATCCCACGATTTGCAAGCACCTTTGAGAGTTATTAATGGCTTTAGTCAAGTTTTATGGGAGAATTACCAGCCAGATTTAGACGATCGCGGCAAACATTATTTGCAAAGAATTCAAGCTAACAGCGAGAAAATGAGCGATCTAATAGATGCTTTATTGCAACTATCTAGAGTTCCCCGATCTCAGATGAAATCGGTGGAGGTTAATTTAACCACAATCGCTCAAGATATTATTGAAGAGCTGCGACAAGAAGATAGCGATCGCGAAGTAGAATTTATTACCACTGACAATCTCACTGCCATAGGAGATCCCCAACTATAAAAAATAGTCTTAGATAACCTGTTGAATAATGCCTGGAAATACACTTCTAAGCGATCGCAAAGTAGAATCGAATTCAACGCTATTGCTTGTGAAGACAAAAAACTAACATTTTTTGTGCGGGACAATGGCGCGGGGTTTGATTTGGAATATGCCGACAAACTATTTACTGCTTTTAAACGCCTCCATTCCCAAGCAGAATTCCCAGGCACAGGTATTGGTCTTGCCACCGTACAGCGGATTATATATCGTCATGGAGGCAAAGTGTGGGCAGATGGCGAATGCGATCGCGGAGCAACAATTTATTTTTCTCTAGAAGCTTTTTAAAGCTAAATATCTGAGATTAACTGTCTAAATAAGTATTTATATCTTCAATCAGCTGAGTTAGTTCGGCTTCACTAGTCACACGAAGGCGATCGTCTCTAAGGGTAATTAAAATTTTGGCAGCAAAAGGGCTGGGGTAAATGTTGGGGTTGCAAAATATTTCTAAAAATATATCTCCTGTATGACGATATTCCATTGATTTTTGGGGAGTTGGGCGACTACCCGCACCAGGAGTAACGTTGGCAACTGCTTTGAGGCTTTGCATCAAGACTGATATTTCTGCCTGTAGCTGTTTGGCTGCATCTTCTGAAAAGTTGAAACTAACTGCACCTTGAATTAAATTGAGAGTTAATCGATTCATTTTAAAGTTTAATTTAATCTACTAATTGAGATCTAATCTTAATAGCTTTATTAAGCTACAAACTAAAATCTATCAATTAGAGTATTCTTCCCGCTGTGTTTGTCAAAAAATATTTCAATAAGTTACTTTTTTTCTTATAACTAAATATACCGATAGACACTATCAAAAAAAGCTCCCGAGCGTTTTTCAGATTATGATTATATAACAAGAATCTGCTTGCTCACTTATTCTCAATCATGCAAGATAATCGCTCTCAAGTTCGCCGAGTATTGTGGCTAACTTTATTATTAAATTTATTTGTGATGGCATTAAAGTTCTCTCTAGGATTTGCTACTGGTTCTTTGAGCCTCCAAGCCGATGCCTTGCACAGCGTGACTGATAGTGCCAACAACATACTTGGATTGATTACCAATCGTTTTTCTTCTCCCAAACCAGATCGCGAACATCCCTATGGACATCAAAAATTTGAAGCAGTTGGTGCATTGGGTATTGCCGCATTTTTGGGAATTGCTTGTTTTGAGATCTTCAAAGTGGCTGTAGAAAAGATTTTTTTTATTACAGAGGATGTGGCAATTGAAGTATCCTTTATGGAATTGTGTTTGTTGCTAGTAGTTTTAGGCGTTAATATTTTTGTTGCAGTTTATGAGCATCGGGTGGGCAAAAAGATCAATAGTCCAATTCTCATTGCCGATGCCAAACATACCACTAGCGATATTTGGGTCACAATAATTGTAATTGCTGGATTAGTGGGAGTATGGCAAGCAAATAATCTAAATATTCCCCAGCTTCAATGGCTAGATGTGATTTTGGCTTTTCCTGTAGCTTTATTAGTGTTTTATAGTGGTTGGGAAGTCATTAGGGATAACTTACCCTGGCTAGTAGATGAAATGGCGATCGCACCCGAAGCCATTTACGATGTAGTAATGACAGTACCAGGAGTTGTTAACTGTCACGATATTGCTTCTCGTGGCTTATTGGGTAGGCAGGTATTTATTGAAATGCACCTCATCGTTAACACCGACGATCTTTTTATAGCTCACCAAATTACAGAACAAATTGAAGAACGTTTAGAAAAAAACTTTGGCACAGTAAGGGTTATAATCCACGTCGAACCTCCTGAATACGAAGAAAATGATATCAGCTTTGGTAGCACCGAACCAATTCAATGATTAGTAATTACTAATTACTGATTACTGATTACTAACTGATGTTATGCAGTTAGGAGTTACATATAGCATTTTTCGCCTTGGAGCTATCGATCGCGCTTTTGGCGAGTATCAATCGGCAATAATTTCCAGAACAGATGCTATGTAATTACTTTTATCCTTGTTCCTTGCTCCTTGCTCCCCGAATCACCAGTCATCTTCCAGTTGCGCTGCCATTTCTTCTACTGCTTCTACTTGTTGAAATTTTTCCAATTCTTCTAATTCATAGCTATCCTCTTCTCCCCAAGCTTCAGATAGTGGTTGCACCACCTTGGAAATAGCGTCTTGCACAAAGGATTTAACAAATTCATCTCGCCGACTAAGCTGAAACTGTTGTTGCACCACCTCAGTGATGCCACCATCTCCCCAATCCAAATTGCGTTTGAAATATTCAATAAAGCTCTTACCTGCAATACGAGTTAGGTACGCAGCAGAAACAGCTTGTATTGCTTTTCCCACAATATATGTCGCAAAATGAAACTGAAGTGCTTTGGCTAATATATCTAGCGCACCTTTAACTATGCCCAGACTAACTAAGGTTTTACCCAAAGACAAGGCTAACTCTTTGCCCTGTTCCAAATTGAGTTCCACACCATAAACTTTGCCGATTTCAATTACCATTTGGGCATTAATTGCTGCTGCGGCTAACATATCTACTACAGGTACAGGAGTTACGGCGATTACGCCCGCACCTATCCACTGATAGCGATCGATTATCTTGTCTGATTCTCTGCGTCGCTGAATATCAATTATTTTACGAGCTTCTTCTCCTAAACGATGAGACTGTAGCAAAATATTATCAGCGATTAAATCTTCTCCTTCAGCACGCAACACCGCTACCAATCTTTTAATTAGGGGTAAAATTTCTGCGGTGGGTTCGATAATTTCTCCGCTGGCTAGCTGTACTGGCTGAGGATTGGCACATATAGCTGTTACGTCGTTAGGAGAGATAAAAGCCTTTACTCTTTCTTTGAGTCTTCCTAAAATCATTTCTCGATCTTCGTCAGTATACAAATCGCTCTTATTGAACACCAAAAGCGATCGCTTACCTATTTCGGCTAAAGCTTTTAACGGCTCATATTCTGACTGTCTTAAATCGTTATCAACGGTAAACACCAACAAATCGGCTTCTGTGGCTAGTCGTTTGGCTATTTCTGCTCTTTCTGTACCAGCTATTCCCGCTTCTAAGATGCCTGGGGTATCAATGATTAGAATTTCCCTGCCGACTCCTTTTAGTTTGAGGCTATAGGTTTCTCCCTGGGTGGTTGTCCCCATAATTGGATTGACTTCCCCAACTATCTCACCAATTAAGGCATTAACCAAAGAAGTTTTTCCTGCCGATCCTGTGCCAAATACGACAACCTTTACTTCACCCCGTTGCAAGTCGGCTTCTATCTGTTGCGATTTATTTAATAAAGCTTTTTGGGTAATCTTATCTTGTATTTGTCCTACTTGCTGTCTTAACGCCTGGAGATTTTGGGCTGCTACCTGAGTTTTTTCTTCAGGCATTCTGACTCGATTAACACGGCGTTTCCCCTTTTTGGTTCGAGAACCTTTGCGGGTATATTTGTTCACATAATAGATATATCCCCCGATCATCGAGCCAATTAACACGATTACTAATAGCAACAGTAAATTAGCCAAGATAGGTGCAGTAAAAGATATCTGCATATAAAGGTGAGACAGAGATGTCACCAACCAGATAGATAATCCTAAGATGACACCAAGACCAAGAAATAAAGCTACTATACGAAACAAAGGCATACCATTTCAGTTTTAGTTGAAATAAAGAATATAAAAAGAGAAAAGGAGACTTGAAAACTATCTTACAAATTAGCGTGTATGTACTAGACAGATTCTAGTCTAGCCATTTTGTTTATGGTAACTATTTTGACCTGGTTTAACTTTTTATCACTTTCGTTTATTGATTAAAGCTCTGAAAACTCGTTATAGGTTATAGCTTATAAGCTTGTTGGTGCTACAACTTTCAATTTTTCCACCAATATTCGCTGTAGCCAGTATTGAGACAGAGCAATTAACCTAAGACGAGCGATCGCTTTTTGTGGATTGCGTTGTTGTGTATCACCTATAACACGACATTCTGCCAAGAAAATGGCAATTATTGCGCTGAAATTAAGCGCAAGTTTTTGCCAGTTGCTCGATTCAGCCCTAAATGAATCTGTTATCAAACATAATTGACGCAGCAAAATCAACTCTGCTTCCTCCCTCAACCATAAATTATTTTGATGGTCTAACCAAGATATAGCCTGAGCCTCATCTGCAAAGAACAACAGCTTTTCCCTTATTCCCAAACGTAGTAAAGTGCAACAACGGGCATGAATATACTGTGCGGGAAATAAATTTAAGTTGGAAGGGGTGCTTTTCAAAGATTCTCCCAAAAATGACTTTGTTAAATCAACATTAGTTTTTATATCGAGCAAAACCAATGATTTTTCTAGCCAAATTGCCATAGATTCATGGTCAAAATAAAAATCTATTAACCCAGATTTTCCAATTTCAACGCACAAATTTAAATTCAATTGAGAGTCACTATTATCTATTGTTGAAACTAAATAATCAATTAATTCTTCGGCAACAATTTGAGGTGTTTTTTGGGTATACGAAGCTAAAAGCAAAGCAATAGATGAGCGATATACAATTGGGGCAGATTGGGGTGTAGATAAAACTTGTTGAATTTGGCGATCAAAGGATATTGACTCAATAGAAGAGTGTAAAAGAACAATCTTGCTTCCAATAGTCCTAGCTGCAAACCGAGGATCGAAAGTAAAATTCCAGCTTTGTTGAGATAAATCAAGAGTTGATAGGAGCATCTGTTGCAATAACTCCTTGAGAGAAAGACTCGTTTTTTCGTTATTAAATGCTAGTTTAAAAAACTTATGTAAAAAAGTTTTTTTCGATACATTGTTATCCATGTAGAATCAAATATGCGTTGACTTTTTATTTTGCCTTCTACTATGCAATTTTCCGATCAATCCTCCGAGGAATCTCGTCCAATTTTGACCTGGAAAACTATCATGGACTGGGCGCAAACCCACTATCGCGATCGCATTTTTCGTAAAGACGATCAAATCCCCGTTCGTCCCGAATTAATCTATCTAGTTAATCAAGGCGCAGTCCGTTTAGTTAGCGAAGCTCAAAATCAAACAAAAGATCATTCCTTAGTCGAATCAACTGAATTAGACGATCTAGAGTCAGTAGAAGATATTGAAAGAGCTTTTTTGGGGTTTATTTCAGCACAAAAGCCTTTCGAGGTCTTGTCTCACTCTGTTTTCACTATTCAAGCTTATGCCCATGTTGATTATACTCAAGTAGCATGGCTTTACTGGCAAGATTTGGAACAATGGCCAGATTTTCGTCAAGAAATATATCACGCTTTTCGCCATCAGCATCAAAGAAAATTGCTGTGGTTGAGTGCTTTGGGTCAAAGACGAACTATAGATCGCCTAACTAGCTTTCTAACTCTGTTGGTGGAAGAATATGGTGAAGAATCTGACCTAGAATATTGTCTACCCTATACTCTAACCCACGCTCAAATTGGCAGTGCGATCGGCTCTACTCGAGTTACCGTAACTAGGTTGATGGGAAAATTGCGTCGTCAAGGCATAATTTCGATTAAAGACGATAACTCAATTTGTGTTAATAGTCTCAAGGAGATTAAAAATAGCCGTAGAACATAACTTAAAATCATGAATAATCCCTAAAAATAAAATCCCTAAAAATAATTTTAAAATTGCACATACACCCAGTTTTGGAACCATTAAAAACAGTTTAAATTGGCTTTTTTTAGATGCAGTAGCAAATTAAATTAGTATAGATGTAAAAAATATCTTAAGATTGACACATAAGAAGTTAAAATTTCTTAAAAACTTGACTATTTGACAAGAATATAAATTAAGGAGAATATATATGGCGCTCGTCCCAATGCGTTTGCTTTTAGAACACGCGGCAGAGAATGACTACGGTATTCCTGCTTATAATGTCAACAATATGGAGCAAATTATCTCCATTATGGAAGCTGCTAACGAAGCTGACAGCCCAGTTATCTTGCAAGCTTCTCGTGGCGCACGCAAATACGCTGGAGAAAATTTCCTACGTCACCTAGTATTAGCAGCAGCGGAAAGTTATCCCCATCTTCCCATCGCAATGCACCAGGATCATGGAAACAGCCCTGCAACTTGCTATTCTGCAATTCGTAATGGTTTTACTAGCGTCATGATGGATGGTTCTCTAGAAGCAGATGCTAAGACTCCTGCTAGTTTCGAATACAACGTCAACGTAACCGCAGAAGTAGTCAAAGTAGCTCACTCTGTTGGTGCTAGTGTTGAAGGCGAACTAGGTTGTTTGGGTTCACTAGAAACTGGTCAAGGTGAAGCCGAAGATGGACACGGCTTTGAAGGAACTCTAAGCAAAGACCAACTTCTAACCGACCCCGATGAAGCAGTAGAATTCGTTGAGCGTACTCAAGTAGATGCTTTGGCTGTTGCTATTGGTACTAGTCACGGTGCTTATAAATTCACTCGCAAACCTACTGGCGAAATTCTAGCTATTAGTAGAATTGAAGAAATTCACCGTCGTCTACCCAACGTTCACTTAGTAATGCACGGCTCTTCTTCCGTACCTCAAGAGTGGATTGACATCATCAACGCTAATGGTGGTAAAATTCCTGAAACTTATGGTGTACCTGTAGAAGAAATTCAAAAAGGCATCAAAAGTGGTGTTCGCAAAGTTAACATCGATACTGACAATCGTTTGGCTATCACTGCTGCTATTCGCGAAGCCGCAGCCAAAGATCCTGCTAACTTTGACCCCCGCCATTTCCTCAAGCCTTCTATTGCATACATGAAAACTGTATGTCTCAGACGTTATGAAGCTTTTGGAACTGCTGGAAACGCCAGTAAAATCAAGCAAGTTTCCTTGGATGATTATGCTGCTAAATATGCCAAAGGTGAATTGTCTACTAGCAACAAAAAAACTGTTTCTGTATAGAACGTCGAGTCAAATATAGAAGTAAATTGAATTAATTGATTGAAATGAGTGGTTTTCAAAACTGCTCATTTTTTTATTGCTTGTTCCTAGCTCTTCATCTTTTAAATTGCCTCTTGCTAAATTTGTAAAACTGACTATCATATATAAAGTACCACTACCGCGTTGGTGACTACCTTCCAAGTTTATTGATCTATGCTTGATTTATGAAGGGAATAGCAATAGTTCTTGTGGAAGTATACCGAGCTAGCTCTCGGAAATGGATACTTGAGCGGCCAATTCCCACCCTGGACTTCCAGGTCATAAACTTAGGTAAAACGGCGTGGCGGTGGGCTGTCTGGTTTTCAGGTTGAAATAAATCGAAAACTGTTAAAAATGTAACAAGGTTGCCATTCTGTAGAAGGTATGATGTGCTATTAACAATGCTAATTTAGCTATTTAATGCCAAAACTATCAGAATCTCTGTATACAGCCAAGTTTAACGCCCAAACGTTTCAGTTAAACAACGGTCTGACTGTTATACATCAGTATCTGCCCGCAACTCCTGTTGTAGTAACTGATGTCTGGGTTGAAGCTGGTGCGATCGCAGAGCCTCAAGAATGGTCAGGAATGGCTCATTTTTTGGAACACATGATCTTCAAAGGCTCTCCCAATGTAACAGTAGGAGAATTTGATTGGTTGATTGAAAACACTGGGGGCATCGCTAACGCAGCTACCAGCTATGATTATGCTCATTTTTATCTGACTACTGCTTCCTCTCATTTAAAGCAGACTCTACCAGCACTGGCAGATATATTACTACGGGCAAATATTCCTGATGAAGAGTTTATTCGAGAACGAGAGGTAGTAATTGAAGAAATTTACTCTAGTCATAACGACCCAGATTTTTTGGGTTTTCAAGCTTTGTGTCAAAATACCTATCAGTGTCATCCTTACCGACGACCAAACTTGGGTGAAAAAGAAGTTTTGCTAGAGCAGACTCCCGATCATATGCGTTGTTTCCATCGGACTCATTATCAGCCAGAAAACATGACCATAGTGATTGTTGGCGGAATTGAGCAAGAACAAGCTTTAACCTTGGTTCATGACAATTTTAGCGACTTTAGCGTTCGTTCTGAATGCCCTCCTGTATTAGTGGAAGCAGAACCCAAGGCGATGGCAATTCGCCGTCAGGAATTGCATCTTCCTCGAATTGAGCAAGCTCGTCTTTTGATGGCTTGGGTATGTCCTGGTTCAGACTGTTTAATTGAAGCAATTGCCTTAGATTTAATTGCCCTTATTTTAGCAGGCGGACGCAGTTCGGGTTTAGTGAGAGAGCTGCGGGAAGAACGACAGTTGGTAATGGATATTGACTGTAACTTCTCCCTGCAAAAAGATTCTAGTCTCTTCACCATTAACGCTTGGCTAGAAACGGAGAATTTAGCAATGGTTGAGGGTATTGTTAGAGATCGCCTCAACCAATTGCAACACCATCTTATTTCTGAAACAGAAATTCTGAGGGCAAAGCGTCAACTAATTAATGACTATATTTTTTCCACTGAAACCCCTAGTCAGTTGGCTAATATTTACGGCTTTTATAATATTATTGCCACCGCTGCTGATTCGGCTTTATATCCTCAAATTGTCAGTAAATTTCAACCAGAACAATTGCAGTCTATAGCACTACGCTATTTATCTCCAGAAAGCTATGCTATTACGGTGTTAAAGCCAATGTAGTTGACTGGGGTAATTGGGATAGTGGGTATAGATGAGGTAGTATTGAGCAAGAAATAATAAGAGATCGTCAATATATTTTCAACAGTGCAAAAATTAGTAGTCGCTACAGGTAATCCTGGCAAATTAAACGAAATGCAGGAATATCTCACAGGTTTGCCTTGGGAGTTGGAACTGAAACCCAAAGAATTAGACATAGAAGAGACAGGAACAACTTTTGTCGCCAATGCTCGGTTAAAAGCCTCAGAAGTAGCCAAAGCGTTGGGCAAATGGTCTATTGCTGATGATTCTGGTTTAGCCGTAAATGCCCTTGATGGTGCGCCAGGATTATATTCATCGCGGTATGGAAAAACAGACGAAGATCGAATTGGTCGCTTGTTAAGAGAATTGGGGAATACAGAAGATAGAAAGGCAAAATTTATCTGTGCGATCGCAATTGCTAACCATGAATGTAAAATTGATCTACAAACGGAATGTATATGTGCAGGGGAAATATTAACTTCTCCTAGTGGAAATGGTGGTTTTGGTTACGATCCCGTTTTTTATGTGCCTGGGGAAGACCAAACATTCGCCGAGATGTCACCAGAGACTAAAAGCAGAATTAGCCATCGCGGTATCGCCTTTGCTCAACTGATGCCAGAATTTAAAAAGCTAACAGCCAATAGGCATGGGTGACAAGTTAACGCTTTATACCGTTTGTACCACAAGGGCATAACATCAACTCGCTTTTGGGTAACGGGTAACAGGTAACGAGTAACAGGTTTCGTTGGCTTACTAGCACTTTTAACCTATAAACAGTTCTTTTTTCCTTTAATCTATATGTAGTGTTTAAAAATAAACTAAACGCCTCGCTATGCGGGGCGTGTACTTGATGAGCAAAAAATTAGCTTAACTTGTCACAAATTACCAATAGGTAGCTAAGACTTAACTTTACTAAACTTTAATTTGTTTGCTAGAGCATGATTCAACTTTTGAGATGCCCCAGGAAATTGGGGTTCTAACTGAAGTACCCTACTAAAAGTTTTAACGGCATTATCCCAATTATCAATTGATTCAAACTGTTGACCCAAGAGATAAAAAGATTCTACATCCTGGGGGTTTCTACTAATTCCCTGTTTCAAAAATTTTATCGCCTGTTCGTGTTTGCCTTGTTGATTTAAAACCTCCGCTGCACGATGATAGGCTTGAACAAATTTGGGATTAAGAGCGATGGCTTTATAGTAAAAACTTACAGACTGCTTGTATTCACCCTCCTCTACTAGAGCATTAGCCAAATAAAAGCGATCTAATGCCGAACCTATTTTGGGCTGCATATTTAAGGCTAACTTCATTTTTTGAATAAATTCAGCTTTCTTGCCTATTTTTAATAAGACTCTGGCATAATTTAAATGTGCGCTAGCATAGTCGGGTTTTAGATTGATTGCCTTGCGGTAACAAGCGATCGCATATTGCCATTTTCCTTTTCTTGAGTATAAATTGCCCAAATCAGTATGAATTTTTGGAGAGGTTGGCTGTAGCTTGGACTGCTTGTAGTAGCGTCGAATAGCTTTATCTAACTGGGTTTCTGCCTTATGTGGCTTATATGGTTTTTGAGCATTAAAACTATTAATGTCTTCTAATTTTGCCTTGTCTAAATTTGCCTCGTTTAAATTAGATTTTGCTGCTGGTGCTTTAGCATCTTGAGGTGGTAACACTGGTAAAGTCATACTTACATCCAATGCTTTGCGATAATATTGTGCTGCTTGTTTCCATTCATTTTGCTGCTCTAGCTGTCTTGCCATACTGCAATAAACTTCCACAATGCGTATGGATTTGGATTTTTCTTCAACGATCATTTCAGAATCAGCAATTATCTCTAAAGTTTCGGTTGAAGTTTGGGGTGATTCTAATTCTAAAGCTTTGGAAATATTAACTTGTGCTTGCTCCAAATCCCCTAGCTTTTGCCAAACTTGGGCTAAACTTCGATACACTTTTGTACTGGGTCTAATAATGATCGCCTTTTGATAATGCCTAACTGCTTGCTGTAGTTTGTCTTGCTCGGCATAAATATCTCCCAATCCTGCATATACCTCTGCCAAATTTGGTTTTATTTCCACCGCTTTAGCATAACAAGACATTGCTTCTGCGGTATTCCCCATTCTTTGCAAGGCATTACCCCAAATTTTGTAAGCCTCCGCCATATTCGGCAATATTGTAGTAGCCTGTTTGCAGGCAAATGCTGACTGCTCCCACTCTTGCTTTTCCACGTGATCTAATGCTTTTTGTAAGTAGACCTGGGCTGTTTCCCAATCAATATCTCTGGCTTGTTGAGGATTAACTGCTTTGAGACGAGAAGAGAAAGAAGGTGATAGGTTGCTAGGCTCTGCCTGAATATTCAATCGAGATTCTGGAGCAGATGCAACTTGCACTAGCTGGGAATTAGCATTCACTAAAGGTTGAAAAGAAAATGCCGCTTCTTTGAGACTAGCAATAGGGATCGGAAGTTTTTTGGCTTGGGAAATACTCGACTTTAATAATTGCTCTTTGGTATTTCCTGTTATCGCTTTGATGTGGATTGCTTGACGATAGTAATTTGCGGCTTGCTCTATTTTTCCTTTATTTTTTAAACCTGTGGCTAATTTTTCATAGGCTACTGCCAAATCTCCTTGTTGTTTTAATCGTCCAGCCAAACGCTGCTGAATTTCTAACAAATTAGGATTTTGCTCAATAGCTAAACCATATATTGTCAGAGCTTCACTTAATTTACCTTGTTCCCATAAAGCATCAGCTTGGGCAATTTGTGTTTCCCAAGACTTAGATCGGGTAGGCTTAGAAGTTGCCAGAGCGGAATCAGAGTCTGTGACAGATTCAGCAGGAAGAAGATTTTTAAATAACTTGAACATTAGCCAACTGAAATTATTATATAAATATTTTTACTTAAATCAATCTACTGATATTTAGAATTTGCGCCGACAAATAACATTCATTCTAAGACAGAAATCCAAGATAAACTGTAGCTATCTCAGTTTACAATACAAAAAAATCAGTATTTATCTCTCCGTATTTACCAAATCTTAAGGGCATTTTCCTTGATTTTACTTAATCTTTATCGTTTAGAAAACTATGCCATGGTTATTTTTAATTTTAAATATGGTTTAACTACTAAAAAAAATATTTAAATAAATCAATACAGCCCTAAAAAAATAACTAGAGTAAAAAATAAAAATAGCTTTATGTATTTTGATATACATTACAAAGTATTTTTTTGTATATATGTCCGAAGACGATGACTATCTTAATGGAGTTAATAGATTGTAAAAAAAAGAGCGTCGAAACGCTCAGTAGATTAATTATTTATTTTGTGCAGCTAAACCTTAAATTTCATCCCACCCTGAGATACCTGATGACATGACATAGCTAGTGACACCAGCCTCAAAAAAGTTAGCTTTGGTATGACCTTCTATTTTGGTGTCAGAAAATCTTTCTAAATGTCTGTAAGGGCTTTTCTTATATTTCTCATCTGCGTATAGTGGCTCAAGACCGATAGAACGTAAACGCATATTAGCCATGTACTTAGTATAGTGTTCGGTGCTAGCTTCGGTAATGCCCAACACGTTGTCACCGATGATATGGTTTGTCCAGAGACACTCATGCTGCACGGCAGTATCAAACATTTCATAGATCTGCTCAACCGAGTGAGGAAAGAGCTTCATTGCTTCGGGGAGCAGCTTTTGATAGAGTCGCACGTGGCTTAATTCATCTCGATTGATCATTTTGAAAATATCGGCACTACCAGGCATCAACATCCGCGAAGCTAAATTGTAAAAATAAATAAAGCCGTTGTAAAAATAGATTCCTTCTAGTAGATAGTCGGCTAGTAAGGAGACAAAGTAGTTTTCGGGAGTAGGGTTGTCGACGTATTTTTGATATATGCTGGCAATAAATTCGCAACGATCTGCCAAGACTTTATCAGTACGCCAAAAATCGTAAACAGTGCTACGGCGATCGCCTGGTATTACTGTTTCAATAATATACTGATAACTTTGATTGTGCATCCCTTCTTGGGAAATTTGCTCTGCCATACATACGCTCACCTCTGGAGCAGTAACGCAGCTTTTGATGTGAGGAATGTTGCAGGTTTGTACCGAGTCTAAAAAGGTTAAATAACTAAGGATGCCATCATATGCTCGACGTTCTTTTTTGGTTAAATTCCAATAGTCAGTTACATCTTGAGTCAAATCCAACTTCTGAGGAATCCAAAAATTCTCTCTCATTTGCTGGTACAGTCCAGTAGCCCAAGAGTAACGCACATCATTTAGCTGCATTAGGTTGGTGGTATTACCAAACCAGATAGAGCGATTTTCTACCTTATCGTCCACACCAGGGTTAAAGATAGGATTTGACGACATGGGCTGAGATGGAGAAAAATATGAAGTCATATAAGAATTTGTATATTTTTTT
>ERZ1740059.622-NODE-622-length-18312-cov-4.244892_pt1 | contig 18312 bp, 16 predicted proteins | sample MGYA00581744_ERZ1740059 | MGnify/ENA primary metagenome ERZ1740059 (study PRJEB43018, sample SAMN04849738) | marine metagenome | isolation source: floating plastic debris | place: Pacific Ocean | collected 2008-08-28 | study: EMG produced TPA metagenomics assembly... | reverse complement strand
TAGCCGCCCTGGGAAAAGTGGCCTTTTATCCCGGTGTTTTCCAATACCTGGGGCGTATCGCGCGTGAGTTGGACTACGAATTGGTAATGGTCACCAACCAGGACGGCCTGGGGACGGATTCCTTTCCGGAAGAAGATTTTTGGCCTGCGCAAAGCTTGATTGTGAATACGCTCAAGGGAGAAGGCATCGAATTTGTGGAGATAGTCATTGATCGCACCTTCGCACGCGAGAATAAACCTACCCGTAAGCCTGGTACTGCCTTGGTGCAGCACTACATGAATGGCGAATATGATCTAGCTAATAGTTATGTAGTAGGAGATCGCCTGACGGATATGCAGCTAGCGCAAAATATGGGCGCTAAGGGAATTTGGATCAACAACGATCCTAATCTGGGAGCGGATGAACTAGCACAGGAACAACTCCAAAAACTGGGAGATACCATCGCGTTGACAACTAAAGACTGGGCCGATATTTATGCCCTGCTAAAACTGGGCAGCCGTAAAGCTACTGTTCACCGTAAGACCAAAGAAACCGATATTCGGATCGAGCTAGACCTTGATGGAACAGGCAAGGCAGATATTCGTACTGGCCTTGGTTTTTTCGATCATATGCTGGAGCAAATTGCCCGTCATTCTGGAAGTGATTTGACGATCAAAGTAGATGGCGATTTATATATCGATGAGCATCACACTATTGAGGATACAGCGCTAGCATTAGGTGATGCTTTTGCCCAGGCGCTGGGTAATAAATTGGGCATTGAACGTTACGGGTTTCATCTGCCAATGGACGATGTGCTAGCTCAAGTAGCTATTGATTTTGGCGGCCGACCTTGGATCGTTTGGGATGCAGAATTCCGTCGGGAGAAGATTGGTGATATGCCTACCGAAATGTTCTTCCATTTCTTCAAGTCCTTTTCGGATGCCGCTCGGTGCAACCTCAATATTAAGGTAGAAGGGGATAATGAGCACCACAAAATTGAAGCCATTTTCAAGGGCCTGGCCCGTGCTATTGGCATGGCCAAGCAGCGCGATGCGCGTTCGGCACAATTGCCCAGTACAAAAGGAATGCTATAGTTATGGTTGCAGTAATTGACTACAATGCCGGTAACGTACGCTCAGTGCTCTATGCACTGGAACGAATTGGTGTAGAAGCAGTGCTCACTGCTGATCACCAACAAATTGCGGTAGCAGATAAGGTAATCTTTCCTGGGGTAGGCGCTGCGGGAACTACCATGCGCTTCCTGCGTGAACAAGGCTTGGATAAGCTTATCCGTTCCCTCACTCAGCCGGTATTAGGAGTATGTTTAGGCATGCAATTGCTGTGTGAGTATTCCGAAGAAGACAACAATACCCCATGCTTGGGAATCATTCCCCAGGCAGTAAAACGCTTTCAGCCGGTTCACGGTGAAAAGGTACCACATATGGGCTGGAACGTACTCCAACTCAATGAGCAAACCTGGTTACGTCCAAGCCTCGAAGGGCAGTACACTTATTTTGTTCATAGCTATTACGTGGAAGTAGGCCCCTATACCGTAGCGGAATCAGACTATGTCCACCCTTTTAGCGCGGTGCTGCGCAAGGGTAATTTCTTTGCTACCCAGTTTCACCCGGAAAAATCGGGGAGTGTAGGCGAACAAATTTTACAAGACTTTCTAGCACAATAGCACATGTACATCATTCCCGCAATTGACATCATCGACGGCAAATGCGTGCGCCTGACCCAAGGTGACTATGACCAGAAAAAGGTTTATAACGAAGACCCATTGGAAGTAGCCAAAGAATTTGCCGATGCTGGTGTAACTCGCCTGCATCTGGTAGACCTTGATGGCGCAAAGGCGAAGCACATCGTCAATTATAAAGTCTTAGAACGCATAGCTACACGTACCGCTTTACACATCGATTTTGGAGGTGGCCTAAAACAAGATGAAGACTTGCGAATTGCCTTCGAAAGTGGTGCGGCACAAGTAACAGGGGGGACGGTAGCTGTGAAAAATCCAGATCGCTTCCTATCCTGGCTGGAACGCTTTGGGGCCGAGCGTATCATTTTAGGAGCAGACGTGAAGAACGGGAAAATTGCGGTGAGTGGCTGGCAGGAAGAAAGCCAAGAAGAGCTTTTACCGTTTTTGGAGCGCTATCTGGCGGCGGGTGTGCGCTACGTTATTTGTACGGATGTATCAAAGGATGGTTTGCTACAAGGCTCCGCTTTGGAGTTGTATGGTGAAATTCGCCAACGCTTTCCGGATCTCCAACTTATTGCCAGCGGTGGCGTAACCGAAATGGCGGAAATTGAGCGCCTGCAAGACATTGGTTGCTTTGGAGCGATCATTGGTAAAGCTATCTACGAAGGCCGCCTTTCATTAAAAGACCTTATTAAATAACCACCTAGGTATGCTCGCAAAAAGAATTATACCCTGTTTAGATATCAAAGATGGCCGTACGGTCAAGGGCGTCAACTTTGTTCAGTTGCGCGATGCTGGTGACCCAGTAGAACTCGGTGCTCGTTACAGTGATGAAGGTGCAGATGAATTAGTATTTTTAGATATCACTGCTACGCACGAGAAACGCAAAACCCTTGCTGCATTGGCACGCGAGATTGCTCGGCATTTGCGTATACCGTTTACGCTAGGAGGTGGCATCCGTTCTGTAGAAGATGTTGGTGTTTTACTAGATGCTGGCGCAGATAAAATTTCGATCAATTCGGCAGCCGTACGCCGACCGGAGTTGATTAGTGAATTAGCCACCGGCTTTGGCAGTCAGTTCGTAGTACTAGCGGTAGATGCTAAACAAGTGAATGGCGACTGGTATGTACACCTCAATGGAGGGCGCATCGCTACAGATCTTAAACTCTTCGATTGGGTGAAGGAAGCTGAAAACCGTGGAGCAGGCGAAATACTTTTTACCAGTATGGATCATGATGGTACCAAGGCTGGCTTCGCTAACGAAGCCATCGCCCAAGTATCTGATTTAGTGCAAATTCCAGTTATCGCTTCGGGCGGAGCCGGAACGGAAGCACATTTTGCGGAGGTTTTTACCAAAGGGAAAGCAGATGCCGGCTTAGCGGCTAGCATTTTTCATTTTGGTGAAATTCCCATCCCAAGCTTAAAGCAATATTTGCACGAACAACACATTACCGTTCGGCTTTGAGTCAATTGCTAGAGGCCTAAAAAGGATAAGACCAGCACGATTGTGTAGAGTGCAAGCACGATAATCATAAGAATGCCGTAAAACTTAAACACCGTTTTATGGCTAGAGAAGGCACCCACTAAAAGGGATTGATTATCACGCAGTAATGCTTCCTGAGTCTTGGTTGCGAAGTTGTACAGGTGGTAAACTGGAATCGCAAAAATTGCCAATAATATCAAGTAGAGAAAAATAAATGCACCACCTAGCCCTCCAAATTGAGCAAGGGAAGATATGCTGGCAAACATAAATAACATGCTGATAACGCTTAAGCCCAGAAAAACAAAGCCAATAATTGCTATGAATTTCCCCCAACCAGCCGATTCTTTTAAGTTATCGCGAACAGGCTGATTGAGTGTAAGTTCATCTTGGAGTGGGGTACGGTCATCTAATAAATCATCGAATTCCATATGAGGTGGTTTTAAGTGAATGAACTGATTTAAACTTTTGTGGTGCTGGTGAGCCCAACGCCATATGGGTTCTGACGAAGCGGCTTTCCGAGTGCAGACCTGGAAGGTACGGACGAGGGAAACGCTGAAGCCAGGTTCTATAGGGCATTGAGGCGTAAGCCATTAGAAAAGTTGAGATCAGTTCAATAATTGTGTTGCCGCAAAAAAGGTGAGCAGTAACGCCTTAAAAATAATAATCAATGACTAGTTTTTCCGTGTCTTCTGTAGACTTTGTGAAAGTGAATGGTTTAGTTCCCGTAATTGTGCAGGATGCCGAAACCAAGTCGGTCCTAATGTTAGGTTATATGAACGAAGCAGCTCTTGAAAAAACGCTGGCTGAAAAACGGGTGACCTTCTACAGTCGCACCAAAGAGCGCCTGTGGACTAAGGGGGAGACTTCAGGTAATTTCCTTAACCTTGTTGATTTACAATTGGATTGCGATCAAGATACCTTATTGGCATTGGTCAACCCCATTGGTCCTACCTGCCACACAGGGACGGATACCTGCTTCGGTACGGAGAATGAAGGTGAGTTTGTGCGTCATTTGGAAAAAGTAATCCAACAGCGCCGCGACGAACCTAACGAAGAATCCTACACCGCTTCGCTATTTAAAAAAGGCATTAATAAAGTGGCTCAAAAGGTAGGAGAAGAGGCCGTTGAACTGGTAATTGAAGCCAAAGATGATAACGAAGAACTCTTCCTCAACGAAGCGGCTGATCTACTGTACCACTATCTGGTGCTGCTGGCTGCCAAGGGCTATGAATGGGAGGACGTGATGAAGGTGCTGCGCAGCCGGCATCGATAATAGCGGTATATGTCCATTGCCCTAGCCGTAGAGGCGCATCGCAATGCGTCTCTACGCGCAAAGCGCAAAATTCCGTAATTTGCCGATAGACAACGAATACAATCAATGGCCCGCACAAAAGAAAGTGTAGATTTACCGGGATTGGTAGAAGCCCATTATTTCTCACCTTTTGGATGCTTTAAGTTAACCGGTACTGCCAATGGTTTGCGCTCTGTTCGCCTAGTGGATACCAAGCCTTGCCCGGCAGGCCCCATTCCTCGTGAGCTTCGGACTGCGGTGCAACAGCTAGACGAATACTTTAAACAGCAACGTACCGATTTTGACCTCTCGCTAGATTTCTCTGGTTCTACTTTCTTCTATCAGTCCGTTTGGAAAGAACTGGTGAAAATTCCCTACGGCCGTACTACTTCCTATCTGTCCATCGCCGAAAAGCTTGGTGATCCTAAAGCTATTCGGGCCGTAGGGCAAGCTAACCGCAATAATCCTATCGCTATAATAGTGCCTTGCCATCGGGTCATTGCTAAGAGCGGAAACCTACAGGGCTATTTTTATGGTCTAGACTTTAAGCGGCGCTTACTAGAGTTGGAAAATCCACTTAGCTTTGCCCGCCAAGGAAGCTTGTTCTAAGTGGGAAGTCAGAAGTTAGAAGAGGTAGGTAAAGGAATATTTCGTACTTCGTATTTCCTATTTCTAACTTTCCAAAGTGGGAAATCGGAAGTTAAGAGGGGAAAGAGGAATATTCACTTACAGTAATTAATGAACCGCGAATTTGCTGGCAACGCCGTCTTGATTATCACCATCAATGTGTTGGTCAAGTCTTTTTACTTGTTTGGTATTGACCGGACGGTGCAGAACATTCTGCCAGAAGGGGATTATGGTTTGTATTTCACGCTGTTCAACTTCGCTTTTCTCTTTCAAATCATTTCCGATTTTGGTATCCAGAACTTCAATGCGCGTCAGCTATCGCAATCGCGGCAGTTGTTGTCTAAGTATTTTCCGTATTTACTGAGTTTGAAGCTATTACTTGGTGTTGCTTTTGTAGCCTTTACCGCAGTAGTAGGCTTTGTTTGGGGGTTTCGGGATTCTATTGCCTGGTGGTTACTGCTAGGTATTACGATTAATCAGTTTTTGCAAACCTTCGTTTTATTCCTGCGCTCCAACCTGGCTGGTTTAGGGCTTTACCGCTTAGATAGTTGGATGTCGGTAGTGGATAAAAGCCTATTGGTTATCATTGGTGGTGCTATGTTGTGGCTACCCGGCTGGCGTGCGCAGTTTACGTTGGTCTGGTTTGTGTTAGCGCACACTGCGGCTTACTTATTCACGATAGTGTTGCTGGTTTATTTTCTTGTTCCTCGCTTGGGGCAATTGCGTTGGCGTTGGAGGCCAGTGCAGTTATGGTCTTTCCTACGTCAAAGTGCTCCTTATGCCCTAGTAATCTTTTTAATGACGGCCTATACGCGTTTGGACGCTATCATGATTGAAAAATTATTGCCTAACGGTTTGGTGGAAGCCGATCGCTACGCTTCCGCATTTCGCTTGCTCGATGCCGCCAATATCGGAGGCTATCTGCTGGCAGGTTTATTATTGCCCATGTTTGCGCGCCAGCTGAAGTTAGGTGAATCCGTGCGCCCGCTTACTCGCTTGGCAATTAGTACCATCTGGGCGGGTGCAATAACTTTGGCTATTAGCGTATACTTGTTTGCTACGCCTATTATGACCGGCTTGTATACGGATGGGAATGCCTACTCGGGCCAGATTCTCTGTTGGCTAATGCTCACTTTTATTCCCATGAGCGGGGGCTACGTATACGGAACATTGCTAACGGCTAATGCGAACCTACGGCCCATGAACATGATCTTTGCAGTAGGTATTGTCCTCAACTTGGTCCTCAACCTACTTTTGATTCCTCGCTTCCAAGCTTTGGGTGCAGCTATGGCTACTTTTGTTACCCAGGCACTCACTTTTCTGGCGCAGTTGCTGCTAGCGCAGAAGTTGCTTGCGTTGCCAGCGGCACCGAAATTGACACTACGGATTATCCTGCTGGCGGGACTACTCATCCTTGCGGGGCTAAGCCTACAAAAAGCACTGCCTACTACATCTTGGCTTGTTAAGTTTTTGCTCACTATATCTGCCGGAGGCATTTTAGCGTTTGCCTTACAATTGCTCGACTTAAAAAGCTGGCTGCAATGGTTGGGAATACGTGACGAAGAGTCACCTTCATAGGTGCAATTCGCGGACCAAACAGCAATACTTCCAGTCTTTTTCTACTTTTGCAAAAAATTGGTGAGTCTTTAATATGACTGCTCAAAACGAAAAACGAGTGAAGACCGAAGAGGAGGAAACTAAAGGGACAGATTTGTTGGACATGTTGCGCACCCTTTTTCGCTGGAAAAAGGTAATTATTGGTGCCTGTTTAATAGCCGGTATTGGTAGCGCAGTTATTGTTTTGCTCCTACCGGAATATTATCAATCCACAACGGTGTTTTTTGCCACCAGCCCGGATCAGGCAACGCCAGAATTATTGTTCGGTGACGGAGCCTCTGCGCCTCAGCTCTACGGAAATGAGAACGACATAGACCGTATGCTCACCATCTCAGAGTCAAACGAATTGATTGACTTCCTGGTGGATACTTTTGATCTGTATACCTACTACGATATTGATCCGGATAGCCCTAAGGGTAAGCATTATGTGCGCCGCCATTTCCTAGGCTTATACGATGTTACCAAGACTAAGCGGGATGCTATCCAGCTAAGTATTGAGGATAAAAACCCAGAGTTTGCCCGTGACATCACTCGTACTACTCGCAGCAAAATCGATGAGCTCACCCAGCTCATGATTAAAGACGGCCAGGAAAGAGCAATCGCTACTTTTGAGAACAACATTCAGTCAAAGAGTGAGCAAATTGCCATTCTCAGTGATACACTCCAAGCTTTGCGTGATCGCTACGGCATCTTCAATACCGAGGCTCAATACTAGAGCTTGACAGATATGGCAGAGCGCTAAGAGACTCAATTGAAAATTGCCCAAGCTAAATAAGGGGCCTACCGGGATAAAGGGAATCGCTTTCGTGATTCGGTCGCCGTTTACGAGGTTAAGGTGGCGGGTCTGGAAGAAGAATTAACTCAACTAAATGATAAATTGGGTAAGTTCAGCGAAGGCTTAGCGCAAGTACTACTATTTACACGGCAGTACCAGGAAGCCAATACCAGTCTTAGTGAAGACAAGGAAAAACTAAAGCAATACAAGGCGACTTATGGGTCGGATATCCCAGCTATGATTGTGGTAGAAGAAGCTCTGCTGCCCGTAGTGAAGTCCCGCCCTTTTCGCACCTTGATTGTGTTGGCAGCGGTATTCATTACTTTCTTCTTTACGATAGTGGGTATTCTGCTGCACGAAGCCTACGGCGATATTGATTGGAAAGCGATCTATCGCGGAGAATAATCCCAATCTATGCTGGCCACTCTCCGTCAACAATTTGCTACGCTACCTACTGGTGCTACTCCAGTGTTGGTGTTCGTGGCGATAGTGTTACTATCAGTGTTTGCGGCGACAGCCAGTGGCTACTATTTCCTTGCGGCGCTTCCGGTAGTGTTGGTGGTGCTTTTTCTTTCTATTGTCAATTTCAAGCCTTTATTCTGGCTACTCATTGTTTGTATACCCATTTCCACGGAAGTGGAGCTACCCGGGGGCTTTGGTACTGACTTACCCACTGAACCCATTATTGTAGGCCTGATGGTCCTCTTTGGACTCTTTGTGCTACGCAACCTACGGACTCTTTCTTTCGATTTTGTGCGTCATCCGCTTACGCTCCTGCTCATTGCACACCTGGCTTGGCTAATGGCTACCACAATTACTTCCGACCTGATTTTTGTGTCGGTTAAGTTTTTGCTCGCTAAGCTCTGGTACGTGGTTACCTTCTTTGGTTTAGGGGCCTACCTTTTGCGCTCTGATCGAGATTACAGACAATTCTTTTGGATCTTCTTCTGGCCGTTCATTTTTATGGTGTTTGTTATCATGTTGCGTCACGCACTACTGGGTTTTTCCTTTCAGGGGATTCACAGTATTATGCACCCTTTTCAGCGCAACCACGTGAATTACGCTGCTGCCTTGGCATTGTTTTATCCTTTTATGGTGTTAATGTTACAGCGGTATAAGCGTTGGTCAGTGACCTGGTGGATTATTGTTGGGGCCCTCCTCTTTGTGCTGGCGGCCATCTATTTTTCTTATACCAGGGCGGCGTATATCTCCCTCATCATTGCCTTAGGGGCTTATTACATTATTCGCTGGCGCCTTATGCGCTACGCGCTAATACTGGCTGGTATTGGTCTGATTGTTGGGGTAGTGTATATGGTCCAAGACAATACTTACCTGGATTACGCACCCAACTACGACCGTACCATCTCGCACGAACGCTTTGATAATCTGATCGAGGCTACCTATAAAATGGAGGACATCTCCACCATGGAGCGGGTATACCGTTGGGTAGCTGCGGGCCACATGACACCCGAGCGGCCACTCTTCGGTTGGGGCCCTGGCAACTTTGTGAATTTTTACAAACCCTTTGCCGTTACCAGCTTTCAAACTTACGTAAGCGATAACCCAGAGCAGTCGGGCATTCATAGTTATTTCTTTATGACGCTCGTGGAACAAGGCGTTCCAGGCCTGCTGATTTTCATAGGACTCCTAGTTGTGTTTTTCCTGCGAGGAGAATACTTATACCACGCTTTAGCAGCGTACCCCCTGCGGCAAAATATTGTGCTCACGGTACTGCTTTCTACTACTATTATTACCGCTTTCTTGCTCATCAATGACTTAATTGAAACGGATAAAGTGGGCTCCTTTTTCTTTATCAACTTAGCGCTACTGATTAATCAGGATTTGTTTTTGCTGCGCAAGCACCGTCAGGTTATTAACTAGGTTTTTAAATTTTATTGATTGAAAATCAGTAGCTTATGTGCCGGTGTCAAAAATTGACACCGAAATTTCATGTAATTTTCTTTTTGCTGGGGTCTTTCTAAGAAAACGCGCTTGTCTTATGAAAGAAGATTTCCTGCACTTTGTGTGGCGACTTCGTCGTTTCCGCCCACAAAATTTATTGACGACAACTGGAGAAAACGTTGAGCTCATCGACCCCGGACAGCACAACACCCATGCCGGCCCTGATTTTTTGAATGCCCGAATTCGTATTGATGGAACCTTGTGGGCGGGAAGTGTGGAGATGCACCTACGTAGTTCTCAATGGTACGCTCACCGACACGAGCAAGATCCGAACTACGAAAATGTTATTCTGCACGTCGTGTTGGACGAAGACCAACCCGTAAAATATGCCAACGGTAAACGGATTCCTTGCCTAAACCTTCGGCCTTATCTGCACCCGGGCTTAGCACGGCAATACCTACGTTTGTTACACAGTGAGCAATGGATACCTTGCCAAAACCAATTGTACAAAGTACCGGATATCAAACGACAGCTGTGGTTGGATCGTTTGCTGGTAGAGCGTTTAGAACAGCGGACCGTACAATTGGCCGAACGCCTTGCAGCTAATCGGCAGGATTGGGAGGAGACTTTTTACCAAAGCTTGGCCTGGGGGCTTGGGCTACGTGTCAATGCCGATGCTTTTCTGATGCTTGCGGAAGCGACTCCTCTAAAAGTGCTACAGCGCCACCGCAACAGCATATTACAACTAGAGGCCCTGTTGTTTGGGCAGGCAGGCTTATTGGAGCAGGAGTTTCAAGATGCCTACCCCCAACAACTTCAGCAAGAGTACCGTTTTTTGCAAGCTAAATTTAAACTCGAACCCATTTCTGCCAATCTCTGGAAGTTTATGCGCATGCGCCCCGCTAATTTTCCAACTGTTCGCCTGGCTCAGTGGGCTACGCTGCATCATCGTACAGGGCAGTTGTTTAGTAAAATGTTGGTGGCCAATAATGTGAAAGAAATTGAGAATGCCTTTGTGGTTGAGCTTTCCAATTATTGGCAAACTCACTACCGTTTTGATAAAGCAAGCTCCAAAAGCACCAAATCTTTGGGTAAGGCACGCGTGCATTTGCTCATCATTAATGTCATTGCTCCGTTCCTTTTTTTCTATGGCAAAGCTAGAGATGAGGACCGTTATCAAGAGCGAGCACTACAACTATTGGAAGAGGTGCCAGCTGAGAAAAATCATATCCTGCGCGAATGGGGAATGCTAGGCTTGAACGCTGGACAAGCTGCGCAAAGCCAAGCTTTACTTTACTTGAAACGCCATTATTGCGATGAGCGCCGCTGCCTGGATTGTGCTATTGGTTGCCAAATCCTTAATCAACCTTCAACTGCCCAAGAGGAGGCCGAACCCTATTTACCTATTTGGTGGCTTGATACCGCTGTTGCAACCAAGTCAATGGAATCGTCACCAGCAGAGCAGGAAGAAGATTCTCCACATTAATTTCTCCTAAGCTAAGGATGTTGATGCCAATACCAAGGATTAAGGCTCCACCAACACTACTGAGTTGGTCGATCATAATTTTGGTGAAAAACTGCTGTAGCTGCCGGGCTAACAAGGTAACTCCACCCTGGAAAATGAGCATCGGGATAATGGAAAATAAGACACCAATACCGTAGGTAGACGCAAATGCAACTGAGGATACACCATCAAGGGTAGACTTAACCAACAAGAGGTCTCGTTTGCCCTTGAGGCCCTCTTCAATAGCTCCCACAAAGGTCATACTACCTATGCAAAATAGTAGGAAAGCAGTAATAAGTCCTTCTGTAAACGCGCCTTCGGTGATGTTTAAGGCTGATTTAATGGTGTCGCCAAGGTTCTGCAGAAAAGTCTGTACACCCATCAACTCACCGAGAATAGCACCTAGGATAAGACTAAAGATGAAATTTAGTAAATATCCCTCCGGCACCTTTAGTCCCATCATAATACCTAAGACTAGCGTACCTAAACCAATGGCTTGAAAGATGATGACCTGAATGTTTTCTGGAAATACACCTTGTAAGTACAAACCAATTAGACTTCCAATGGTGACAGTTCCCATGTTGATAAAAGTGCCGATCGGCAACCGACTTGTGCTAACTCTCATCTTTTTTGCGTTATGTACCCGTAACGAAGTGCTCTGGGACAACGTCACACCACTGAGGCGTCGCCTGCCTAAGTACCTTAAGTACGGCGTGCAGGCCGGGTAAATACTGATACGAAGTTAGTTTAGAAATCCTAAACCACTTCGTCGTCAGTATAGCTTGCGAACGCTTAAATGTAACAATCCCTAACAACTTCGTATAAACCTAGTGGAAACCTGTATATTGAATCCTTTGTAGCAAAAGAGGATCAGTCGGAGTCAACATTGCGGTAGAGACGCATTGCAATGCGTCTCTACCCTAGCCCAATCAGTTAAATTCAACGAACCATCCATCAAACACCGTGAAACAAGGGGATAAAAATATCAACATCGCCGTTCTCTATGCCAATGCCGATCAGAACTATTGGGGAGAACTGGAACGTCATTTAGCACTCCTGCCTAGGATGCACTCGAACGTACGCATCTGGACACGTAAAGATGCGGAACTCGGTACCCTACTCAAGCAAGAAATTCGCCAGGAATTGAGCCGGGCCGACATAACTTTGTTGCTCCTAAGTGCGGACTTTGCCATCGAGAATATCTTCGATGAGGAGACACGTATTTTGCTGTCTAATTACGCCGCACACGCTGGCAAGGGGCGCTATGTGTTACCCGTTATTGTACAGGATTTCATGTGGCGTGATCATTATGATTATGCCTACGATATTGAGAAGCTGAAGTTTTTTGACCGTATTGTCAATAACCCGGAAAATCGTGATGCGATCTATACCGAAATTACGGAAACCCTCAACCAGTACATCAAGGAGATTAATGCCCGAAGCATCCGCTTTGTTATTCCCACCTGGGTTGGGTTTATTAGTGGGATTATGTACAACAATGGTTTTGTACGCTCTCGCCAAACGCCCTTGTTTAAGCAGTACAAGCGGCTGCTGCGCTATGAGTTAAGTGATAATGTAGAAGAGACTTGTCGGCTAATGGAGTCGGATGAGGCCGATTTAATTTGGGCAACCTTGGATCGTCTGCCATCCGTTCTTTACAAGCTGAAAGACCGAAAGCCGAAGGTAATTGCCCAGGTGAGTTGGTCGAATGGTGCAGATGCGGTTATAGCGCGTAATGGAATCGAAAAACTGGAAGACCTCAAAGGAAAGAAAGTCATTTATCCTTATGATTCCCCAGCCTTCACTTTTCTGAAGTATGTGATGGTACAGGCCGGTATGGATACTTTTGATATTGTCCACCTTCCACAAAAGAACGTTGACTTAGATGTCATCAGCAAAACGTTCCAACACGATGAATCGATTGACGCTATTGTACTTTGGAGCCCTTACGCCGAATCCTGTCTGGCGGAGATTCCTGGCACCAAGGTAATTGCCCATACCGGAGACCATCCCAACTTGATTACGGACGTAATTGTCGCCACGGAGGAGTTTGTTAATCTGAATCGTGATGAATTGCAGTTGCTTTTTCAAGGATGGTTTGCCGAAACGGCTAAATTTACGCAGGATGAGCTGTATAAAATTGGTGCACTTGGGGTACTAATCGAAGCCATTATTGAGCCGCTGCCAACTATTATACCTTCGAAGATTAGAACAGAGTTGGTGGACAGTTTGCGGGTTTATTTCCAATCTTCTTTGGAGAAAGTACATCTTTCTACACTCGAGGAAAACCAAGCCTTTTTCGCCGCGGCCGAGGGAGGGGTTTCACCTGCTTCGGGTTTGTACAATCAATTCCTGGAGTTTCAATTCCCAGAGTTCTTAACGGACCCCAAAATGCAGTGGGATAATGTGGTGGATGCTTCGGTAATCGATGGAATCAAACTGTCAGAATAGGTTTAGTTATCTGTCCAACTATCCTCCCAATCAATTGTTTCCAAGTACATGAAGTGGCTCAAGCGATTATTCTATCTGGTGCTGATACTCTACGCCCTGGGCTGTGGTGCGGTATATCTTCAGCAGGAGAAGATGATTTTTCAACCCAGCACCTTGCCTAAATCTTTTGAGTTTTGGGCGGGCGAAGAGGTGTACATCCCCGTAGCAGATGAGGTGGAACTCCATGCACTCTGGTTGCGCTCACGTTATTCCAAGGGCGTAATCCTATACTGGCACGGCAACCGGGGGTCTAACCGTAGGTGTCTGCGACAAGCAGAAAATCTGGCTGGTTTAGGCTACGATATTCTAATGCCCGATTACCGAGGGTACGGAAAGAGTGATGGTGAAATCCATTCTGAGCAGCAGTTGTTTTCTGATGCACAGTTGGTGTATGATTGGCTACAACAGCATTACGGGGAAGATCAGATTGTAGTTTTAGGGTATTCTTTGGGTAGTAGTGTTGCTACCTACCTGGCTAGCGAAAATCAACCTGATCATTTGTGCCTGGTTGCTCCGTTCCAATCCATGCTGGCGATGAAAGAGATGTTTGCTCCTTTCATTCCTTCTTTCCTGTTGAAATATCCATTACGCAATGACTTACACCTATCAGAGGTAGAAGTGCCAGTAACACTCTTCCACGGTTCGCGCGATGAATTGATTCCTTATGATCACTCCGTTTATTTACAGCGTCTGCGACCAGAAGCTAGCCGTTTGGTACGCTTAAATGGTTCTGGTCATCGCGGAGCTATCTTTAGTGACTTGCTGCGAAGGGAATTGGCCGCGATTTTAGAATAAGCCTACCCCTTTTCCTTATTTTTGACCGTTGTTATAGCAAGGAACAAAATTTGGTCTCCCATTCTTTGGTCGATCTTCTTCCTTCTTGTACTATGATTCTGTATACAAAGTAATCTGAGATGATGAAAATGCGATTAGTTTTTCTTCTAGTTGTCTGTAGTGTTTTCGGTGTTCTGCAAGCCCAGCAAAGTATCACGCTGGAAGATATTTGGCAGGATTACACTTTCACGCCTAAGCGAGTGCCTGGGTTCAATTTTATGAATGATGGCCAGCACTACACTCGTCTGGAGCGCAACAAGGTTGTGCAATACGATCTGCGCAACGGCCAAGAGGTAGCTACGCTAGTTGATGCCGCTGCGCTAGATGAATTAGATGCAATTGTCCAGTATCGGTTTACAAAAGATGAAAGCCGGATTGTCATCAGTAATAATATCCTTCCGATCTATCGTCACTCCTATGAAGCGGATTTCTTCATTTATAACCGATCGGATGAAAGTGTTCAACGGGTTTACGAAGAAGGAAAACGAGTGCGTTTGGCAGCTTTAAATCCACAAGGAGATAAGGTTGCGTTTGTGTACGAAAACAATCTGTATGTCCAGGACTTGGGTACGGGTAAGAGTACTGCAGTTACCACTGATGGTGAAATTAATAAGGTCATCAACGGTGCTGCCGATTGGGTCTACGAGGAAGAATTTGGGGATGACCATGGGTTCTTCTGGTCTCCGGATGGGCAACAAATTGCTTTCTACCGATTTGACGAAGCAGCCGTTTCGGAGTTTACCATGACCAATTACCACGATGATTTATATCCAGAGTACGTGACCTTTAAATACCCGAAGGTGGGTGAGGAAAACAGTACAGTAAGCATACATATTTACGATTTAGCCTCCGGTCAAACCCGTGAAGTGGCTTCAACTGATCAAGAGTGGGAGTATTTTCCCCGTGTAAAATGGACCCGCACTCCTGGCGAACTTTGTGTATTCTTCATGAACCGTCACCAGAGTAAGCTTGAGCTTCGCCTGCTTGACTTTGCGGGCAGTAGCCGCGTGTTGCTACAGGAAGAAAGCCCTTACTATGTAGATATCCATGATAACCTGAAATTTCTAAAAAACTCGGATCAATTCATTTGGACCAGTGAAACCAAGGGCTGGAATCATGTATACCTGTACAATATGGACGGTACGCTTGCGCAGCAGTTGACCGATGGTGAGTGGGAGGTAACCAGCTTTTATGGCTTGGACGAAGAGAATGACATAATTTACTACCAGGCGGCAAAGCAAAACCCAATGCAGCGCGAAATATATGCGCAGCCACTGGATAAAGCAGCCACGGCTCAAACCTTAGCTACTGAAGCAGGAACCAATAGTGCCCAGTTTAGCAGCACTTTTGACTATTTCGTGCTAACGCATTCTTCTATTAACCAACCTGCTACTTACACCGTTATGGATCGCCAGGGGAGCACGGTTCGCCTCATTGAGGATAACGCTCAACTGCAAACACTACAGCGTACCTACGGGGCGCAGGAAGTGGAGTTTTTTGAGTTTACTACCGCTGAAGATGTGAGTTTAAATGGTTACATGGTCAAGCCACCTAACTTTAGCGAAACTAGTGTTTATCCCGTGCTTATGTACGTATACGGTGGCCCCGGTAGTCAAACCGTAAAAGATAGCTGGGGAGGACAAAATTACTGGTGGTATCAAATGCTGGCTCAGCAAGGTTACATTGTGGTAAGTGTAGATAACCGAGGTACTGGTGCACGCGGCGAAATGTTCAAGAAAATGACTTACCAGCAGTTAGGTAATTATGAAACCATCGATCAATCAGAAGCGGCCAAATACCTGGGCAGCCTTAATTATATTGACGCTAAGCGCATCGGTATATTTGGTTGGAGCTACGGTGGTTATATGTCTAGTTCTTGTATTTTGAAAAGCCCTGAGCTGTTCAAAGCTGCTATAGCAGTAGCACCAGTTACCAATTGGAAGTGGTACGATACTATCTATACTGAACGTTACATGCGTACCCTGGCAGAGAATGAAGAGGGCTACCGCGATAATTCTCCCATCTACTTCGCCGATCAACTAAAAGGAAATTACCTACTGGTACACGGTATGGGGGACGATAATGTACACTTCCAGCATACTGCTGAGATGGCCAATGCCCTCATTATGGCCAATAAGCAGTTTGATACCTATTTCTATCCCAACCGAAATCATGGTATTTATGGTGGTCCAACTCGTGTTCACCTGTATACTAAAATGACGGAATATTTGAACGATAAACTAAAAGGTAAAAGTGCCACTAGACGCCCCTCTGGTGTTTTACGGGTTGCTCCGAAACCAAGGAGTAAGGGGTAGTTGCGTTGGTGGACTTAGTTGTGTTAGTTGAATTAGTTGAGTTGGTTGAATTAATTGGAAGGTTGGTTGAATGAACTTCATCAATTATTTTAATTCTTATTCCTATGTCTGACGAAGCTTTACGCGTAGTTAGATAACTCTAATTCTTATTCTAACTCTAATTCTTATTCTAATTCTAATTCTAATTCAGATTAGTTCCACTCCCCCCTTATTAAAAGGAACTTTAAATCCCACAAGGTGTTAATGCTTAGCGTAGCTATAGTCCTCCAAGTCAACATTCATAAATTTCGTCTTGGAGGACTATGAAGCACAGTAGAGTAAAAGAAGAATGGCAGATAAAAACAAGCAAAAACCAGGTATAGAAATCGTCAATAGACGAGCAAAATTTGAGTTCCACTTTATTGACGTAGTGGAAGCAGGTATTGTGTTAACCGGAACGGAAATTAAGTCTATTCGGCAAGGTAACGTCAATTTGCGTGATGCCTACTGCCTGTTTAAGGATGGAGAGCTATTTATCCATAGCATGTTCATTGCGCCTTATGCTTTTGGCAACCAGTTTAATCACGAGGCCCGTCGGACCCGTAAACTGTTACTAAAGCGCACAGAACTTAAAAAAATGGATAAAAAGGTTAAAGAGCGTGGCTTTACCATTGTGCCATATAAGCTGTACCTAAGTGATCGGGGCTTTGCTAAGGTGGAAATAGCGTTAGCGCAGGGGAAAAAGAATTACGACAAACGAGACAGTATCAAGCAGAAAGATCAGAAGCGTGATCTGGATCGGATCAAACGGGGGCGTTATTAAACCAACTTATTGCCCTCGCCCGGGAATACAATATCTGGCTGGTAGGTCTTGGCTTCTTCTGGGGTCATCCAGCCATAAGCAATGATGATAACCACGTCGCCTACTTGAACTCGTCGTGCTGCGGCACCGTTCAGACAGATCATGCCAGAGCCTCGCTCACCTTTAATGGTGTAGGTTTCAAATCGCTCACCGTTGTTGTTATTCACGATCTGCACGCGTTCCCCTTCCTGTAAGTTTGCGGCATCCAGTAAATCCTCGTCAATGGTGATGCTTCCTACGTAGTTGAGGTTGGCCTCGGTTACTACTGCACGGTGAATCTTGGATTTAAAGCGTTGAATCAGCATAGTTGTGCGAAGTATAATATTTGTTTATCCTGTTTTCTTGTTGGGTTTCCTTTTAAAAAGGAGAGGGTTTGTCTAATAAACAGAACAAAATTACGAAAGTTTAGTGCGCCTCTTTGTCTTTGAGACGAAAAATGGAAGGAAAAGTTACAATTCGCCTCGCAAGAGCAAATTGTCGATAAGTCGTATTTCTCCTGCCCAGACAGCGGTACAGGCTACTATTCTTTCGGGGAGGGGGGCGTTGCTGGTTAGGCGCTGCAGGGTGTCGGCATCAACGATGGAAAAGTATTCAGGACGGAGTTGGTGAACTTGTTGCAATAGAGTAAGGGCCTCTCTTTCAATTTTAGTCACTGTTTCGCCTGCTGCCAAGCGTTCCTTTGCTACTTGCAGACTTTGGTATATGATGGGCGCTTTTGCTCGAGCTTCTGGCGTTAGGCGAACATTACGTGAACTCATTGCCAAGCCATCATCTTCTCGGACTGTGGGCACCGTAATGACTTTGGTATTGAGCTGGAGCAGGCGGGTCATTTCTCGCACAATCAATTGCTGTTGAAAATCTTTCTGTCCCATGTAGAGGTGCTCTGGCGAAACAATATCGAGTAACCGTTTAACGACCTGCGCTACACATATAAAGTGGCCAGGGCGTTCACGGC
>ERZ1740059.621-NODE-621-length-18333-cov-5.503228_pt1 | contig 18333 bp, 14 predicted proteins | sample MGYA00581744_ERZ1740059 | MGnify/ENA primary metagenome ERZ1740059 (study PRJEB43018, sample SAMN04849738) | marine metagenome | isolation source: floating plastic debris | place: Pacific Ocean | collected 2008-08-28 | study: EMG produced TPA metagenomics assembly... | reverse complement strand
ACCTGCGGAGCGAGGTGCGGTCCGACGAAGGCGGCCTCGTGGCGACCCCCTTCGCGGTGCAGGACAGCTCGATGCTGGCGACCTTCGCTCGCTCCAGCGGCCTCGTGATCCGCGCGCCGCACGCGCCGGCGGCGCGCGCCGGCGACGAGGTCGACGTGCTGCTCCTCGACCCGCCCTAGGGGCCGAGGCCGCGGCGTCGGCGCATCAGCTCGAGCGCGTCGTCGCTCTCGTCGACGAGCACGAAGCCGCGACCGTGGCGTCGCGCGGCGGCGCCGGTCGTCCCGCTCCCAGCGAAGGGATCGAGCACGACGTCGCCGGCCTCGCTGTGCACGCGCACGATGCGCTCCAGGATGCCGAGGGGCTTCTGCGTCGGGTAGCCCGTCCGCTCCGCACCGCGCGTCGGTACGATCGTGTGCCACCAGACGTCCGTCGGGGTCTTTCCGCGCGCGGCCTTCTCGGGCGTCACGAGGCCCGGCGCCATGTAGGGGATGCGGTCCATCGCCTCGAAGTCGAAGACGTAGCGGCGTGGGTCCCGGGCGTACCAGAGCAGGACGTCGTGCTTCTGCGGCCAGCGCTTCTTGGTCCGGCCGCCGTAGTCGTAGGCCCAGACGATTTCGTTCATGAAGGCGCGGCGGCCGAGGAGCTCGTCCAGCGCGACCTTCACGTAGTGGCTCTCGCGCGGGTCCACGTGCACGAAGAGGCTCCCGTCGGTGCTGAGGCACTCGACGGCTGCCTCGACCCGCGCGAGCAGCCAGGGCAGGTAGGCCTCGGCCCGGGCGTCCGCGTAGCGTGGCCCCTCCGCGTGCGTCGCGGTGTAGCGGCGCCCGGCGAAACCGCGGCGACCCTCCGCGTCCCGGGTGAGGGTCGTGCGCCCTCCGCTTTGGGTGCGGCCCGTATTGAAGGGCGGGTCGAGATAGGCGAGGCGGGCGAAGCCGCGGGGCAGCGTCGGCAGCACGTCGAGGCAGTCGCCACCGAGCACGAGCGCCGTATCCGCCCCCGCGATCACCGCTGTCCGAAGTCGACGCGCGCGATCCACCAGCCCTTGCCGGGGCCCGGCGACGCTTCGCCGCGCGGCACGCCGGCTCGGCTCGCGTAGGCGCTGACGCGCTGCCAGTAGGCGTTCTCGATGGCCAGGCGCTGCGCCTGATCCTCGGGCAGGCGTACGACGATCTCGGACACGGGTGGCAGCAGGTTCGAGTCGCCGGCGTCCGGAGGATCGAGGACCCGCACCTCGAGGGCGCCGGTGAAGTAGAGCCGGTACACGAACTCCCGGGACTCGGCGCTCGTCATGCCGGCCAGCCGCGACCCCGTCGTCTCGAAGAAGTAGGCCCGCGCTTCCGGCGTCGCGCTCCGGAAGAGCTGGAGCTCCTGGGGCTTTGCCGTATCCAGTCGGTACCGGATGGCGTCGAGGTCGGGTGCGAAGAGGCTCTTGGCGAGCCAGAGGCCGCCGACGAGCACGAGGACCGCCGCACCGATGGCCGGCAGCACCTGCTTGAGCGTCGGCCCCGGGCTCTTTTCCGTCTCGGCCAGCGGCGGCGGGAGCGAGGGCGGCGGGGGCGCGGGCACCGAGGGGCGACTGTCCGGGCCGCGCGACTTCGTCGGCGGTGGCTCGTCGAGGTCGAGCTCGAGGGGGACCGTGGAGATCGGCCCGTCGAGGGCGGCGAGCCCGGCGCCCCCAAAGGTCATCTCGCCGAGCGAGCCCTCGCCCATGGCCCCGAAAGACGACGAGAAGTCCGGCGCGGGCGGGGGACCCGTCGGGGGTTGGCGGGTGGCGGCACCGCGCGGGGCGCGCGACGTCCCGCTGCGCTTCGGGGGCTCGAAGCTGCGGCGCGCCACGCCGCTCGAGCTGCCGCCCTCCACGTCGTCGTCGAGCCCCGGGAGGTCCGGGGCGACCGCTGCCGGGTCGAGCGCCGGCATGTCCGCCCGCGCGGCGTCCTCGACCGGTCGCGGTACGGCACCGAAGGACGGCCGCGCGTCCCGCGCGTCGATGTCGAGCTCGCCGCTCACGTCGATGGGCGGCGGCGGCATGGAGGGCGAGGGCAGCTCCGTCGCGAAGGCGGGCGCCGGCGCCGTCACGGGCGCTGCCGCGCTGACCGGCGACATGGGGGCGAGCGCAGGCGCCTCGAGGGAGACGGGGGGCTCGTCTTCGGTCTCCGCCTGATGGTCGCGCACCTCGATGAGAGCGCCGATGGTGTCGAGGGCGCGGAGGAAGACGGGGATACGTGCCCGGTCGACGCCGCGCTTCACGATGCACGGCGCGCCGCTGACGATGGCCTGCGCCACTTCGGCGTCCACCCCGAAGATGCGCTGAAGACCCGCCTCCGCCGACTCCCCCTCGACGGGTCGGAACTTGGTCACCCAGAGATCGACGCGATCCACGACATCCTCGAGAACGGTACCGTTCCATCTAGCCGATGAGAACCGAGATGCACGAAGTCGGCACGGCTGAGGCTCACGGAGCTCCAGCTCCCCCCGCGGGCTCGAATACCACCTCGAAAGCGGCGGGCCAATACTTACCTGTGAGTAGGTACGTGTCGCTCTCCGGAAGCCATGCGACACCGTGCAGGACGTCGGTTCCGTAGCGCTCCCGTCCCCGCAGCAGGCCGCGGGCGTCGATGCGGGCCGTGATCTGGCCCGTCGTCGGGTCGATGCGCACCAGGGTCTCGCGTTGCCAGACGTTGGCGAGGACGAAGGACGCGTCCCCGTCCCGCACGCATTCGAGCTCGTTGAGATTGCGCATCGGGCGACCGGCGTCGGTGACCACCACGTGCCCCTGCTCCTCGAAGGTCTCCGGATCGCGGAAGGTGAGCGTGGCCGATCCGTCGCTCATCACGAGCCGCGTACCGTCGAAGCAGAGCCCCCAGCCCTCTCCGGCGTACTCGTGCTCGCCGATGCGCTCGAAGCCCTCGTCGGTCTCGCGCCACACGAGCGCGCGGCCGCTGCGCCAGCTGAGCTGAATGAAGCGATCGCCCACGCGGGCAAGCCCCTCGGCGAAGACGGCGTCCTCGAGGTCGGTTCGAAGCTCCACGTCCCCGGTCTCGAGGTCGACGCGGCGCAGCGACGATTCGCCGTTCTGTCCGGTGCTCTCGTAGAGCTTCCCCGCATGCCAGAGCAGACCTTGCGTGAACGCGTCGCGCTGATGCGGCAGCCGGCGAAGGACGCGGACGCGAAGCGCCTCGGGCTCTCGCGTCGTCGTCTCCGGAGCGGCTGGGGGGAGCTCGACGGTCTCGACCGTCTCCTGCGCCTCGCCCTCGCCCTGCGCCGACCACGCCAGGCCGACGATGCCGACGAGCGCCGCCGCCAGCAGGAGGCGCCCCAGGGGAAAGGGGGCGCGGTCGTTCGTACCGCTCACGGGGAGAGCCTACCGGGGCGCCGGCGGAAGAAAAGCCGACGGACGCGGCGATCGGACGCGGCGATCGGGAGGATGGCCGCGACCGAGAGTGGGCGCCCGCGGTGGCCGCGTGCGTCGCTCGCGGGAAAGAAAGTCGCTCGTGCCCCGCGCTCGTACTATGCCCGGCCGCGGAACCCGCTCATGGCTCCCCCCCGTCACGCCACCGCCCTCGTGCTTCGACCGCGTCTCCAGGACCCGGCGGAATGCCTGCGTCCGACGCGCGCCGAGGTCGACCTCGGCGCGGTCGCGGCGAACTTCGCCGTCGTCGCGCGGGCGGCGGCGCCGGCCCGCGTCGTCGCCATCGTGAAGGCCGACGGCTACGGGCACGGCGTCGTCCCCGTGGCGCGTCGCCTCGAGGACATCGGGGGCGACGCGCTCCACGGCTTCGGCGTCGCGCTCGCCGAGGAGGCGCTCGAGCTCCGCGCTGCCGGCATCCGTCGCGCGATCCTCGTGCTCAACGGTGCCTACGGTGGCGCCTATGCCGACGTGCTGGCCGCGGGGCTGACGCCCGTCATCTACGACCGTGGGCACCTGGAAGGCTTCCGGCGTGCCGCCGGCGGCCGTCCCTTCTCGGTCCACCTCAAGGTCGACACGGGCATGAGCCGGCTCGGCGTTCCCCAGGACGAGCTCGAGGGGTTCCTCGACGCGCTCCAGCGCACGCCCGGGGCGCGCATCGAGGGTCTGATGACCCACCTGATGGCGGCCGACTCCGACGACGCGCTGACGGCCGAGCAGCTCCAGCGCTTCACGCGCGTACAGCACGCCCTTCGGGCCCGCGGGCACCGACCGCGGCTCCTCCACGCCGCCAACAGCGCGGCGACCTTCCGCCATCCGAGCGCTCGCTACGACCTGGTCCGCCCCGGCATCGCCCTCTTCGGTCACGCCGGAGCGCCCGACGTGGGCGCGCCGCTTCGGCCGGCGCTCCGGCTTCGCAGCGAGATCGTCGCGCTCCGGAACCTGCGACCGGGAGACCGGGTCGGGTACGACGGGACCTTCACGGTCAGGCGGCCGACGCGCCTCGCGACGCTCCCCATCGGCTACGGCGACGGTCTCCTTCGCGCGGCCAGCAACCGCGCCTCGGTGCTCGTGCGCGGGCGTCGCTGCGCGGTGGTGGGGCGCGTCTCCATGGACCTCACGACCGTGGACGTCACCGACGTACCCGGCGTCGCCGTGGGTGACGAGGCCTGCCTTCTCGGGTCCCAGGACGGGCCGGACGGCACGCGGGAGAGCATTGGCATGGTGGAGCTTGCCGAGGCCAGCGGGACCGCGCCCTACGAGGTGCTCTGCGCCATCAGTCGTCGCGTCCCGCGCTTCTACCGCTGAGCGGTCCGCGGCGGTGCCATCTGCGCGGTGCCATCTGCGCGGTGCCATCCGCGCGGTGCCCGCATTGCTTCGGTCGCAGCACCGACGTGTGCGAGTCTCCGCCCGGGCCCCCGGATGCATAGCTGGGGGAGGGGGCCTGCCTGAATCAGGTGTCGGTGAAGTTCTTCACCGAGCCTGATAGCTTCCCGCCCACGGGCGCACGCTGTCCGTGACCACGGAGGGTTTCATGCAGTTTACGAATCCCCGCCAGTGGCTTCCTTCGCTCGCTGGCTTCCTCGTCCTTCTCGCCGCGCTCGCCCCCGCGCCGGCTCTCGCCGAAGGCACCGACGACCTCGGCATCGAGCAGAGCCTTCAGCCCACGACGGTGATGTCCATCGACATCCTGGCGGCGGGCGAACGCATCACCTGGACGGGCAACGGCTCGCTCGTTCTCACGGATGCGGGCGGCGCGCTGCTCACGACGCTCGCGAGCGGGGCCAGCTTCGTCACGACGGCGGTGGGAACGGTGACCGCGCAGGCCACCGCGTCGCAGCGGGCCGGAGCCACGGCGTTCCGATGGGACGTTGCGGTCTCGAACGCCGGCGGCACGGTCTTCCCGGGCCGCCTGCACTCCGAGCGATGGGACTTCAGCGCCGGGAGCTTCGCCGAGAGCGCGGCCTCCAACGGCAGCTTCTACGCCCTGGTCCCCGGCGGCACCCCGGGCCGCACCGGCGGCGTCGAGCTCCGCCTCGACGGTCTCGCCGGTTTCGTGTTCTCGATCCTGGCGAACGCTTCCGGCGTCGACGGGCGCGACGGGGGCCGAAGCGTGACGGGTCAGACGGCGACGGTCTCGAGCCTCTTCGACGTCTATCTGAACCCGCCCGAGCTCGCGGACTTCGACTTCACGACGCCGGTGCTCTCGAGCGGGTCCTTCGACGCCGGCACGGCGCCGGCCGCCTGCACGTCCATCGTGCCCGGCGTGAACACCGGGACCTTCGAGTTCTCGAGCAACGTCGAGGGCAACTACAACCTCGTCTGTGACCTGAACGACGACGGCGTGTTCGACTCCGTGGGCGGCGACGACTTCTTCCAGATCGGGACCACCACGCCAGGCGTGAACACCGTCGAGTGGGACGGACGGGACGCCGACGGCGATCCCGTCGCGCCGGGCGACTACGACTGCCGCCTCGTCATCACCGTGGGCGAGTTCCACTACCTCGGCCGCGACATCGAGACCTCCTACGAGGGCCTACGCATGTTCCGGGCGGACGCGGGCGGCGGCCGCGTGGGTCTGCCCATGTTCTGGAACGACACGCTCGTGCAGAGCTCGGCGGTGCTGATGCCGCCGCCGACGAGCGCCTTCGGCCTCGAGACCAGCGGCCCCGACGGCATCGACTCCGGCGACCCGCTCGCGGCGACGAACCCGAACGTCAACGCGCGCTCCTGGGGCGCCTTCGCCGGCGGCAGCAAGGGCAACAACAACACCCTCGACACGTTCACGCGCGTCGAGATCTCGAACGCCTTCAACCAGACCATCACGATCCTCGGCGCCACGGCCGACGGCGACTCCGACGGGCTCACGAACTACGAGGAGGAGTGCGTCGTCGGGACGAGCCCGACGGACAACGACACGGACGGTGACGGCATCCCGGACGACGTGGAGAGCACGCCTCTCGGCGGCGGACCTGCGGTGGCCGTCGACTCGGACGGCGACGGGACGCCCGACGCGCTCGACGAAGACTCGGACGGCGACGGCATCCCGGATCGCATCGAAGGCCACGACGCGGACTTCGACGGCGCGCCGGACGTACTGCCCATCATGGGCGCCGATAGGGACCTCGACGGCGACGGCCTGAACGACGCCTACGACCCGATGTGCTCGCCGGCCTGCGCGACCAACGGGACGGCGGCGCCGACGCCGGACCGGGACATGGACGGCATCCCGGACTACCGCGACGCGGACGACGACGCCGACGGCATCCCGAGCTCCGTCGAGTGCCCGAGCCTCGCGTGCGCCGATACGGACGGCGACGGCACCCCGGACTACCTCGACCTCGACTCGGACGGCGACGGCATCCCGGACGCCGTGGAAGCGCACGACGTCGACGGCGATGGCGTCGCCGACGTCCTCCCGGCGGGCGCCGACCTGGACGGTGACGGCCTCGACGACGCCTACGATCCCATGTGTACGCCGGCCTGTGCGGCCGACGGCACGGCGGCACCGCTCCCGGACGCGGACGGGGACGGAACCCCCGACGTGCTCGACGTGGACGACGACGGCGATGGCGTCGGCACGCTCACGGAGGGAAGCCGCGACACGGACGGGGATGGGACGCCGGACTACCTCGACGTCGACGACGATGGCGACGGCATCGGGACGCGTAGCGAGCTCGGCGCGACGGAGCTGGGCGACGGAGACCTCGACGACGCGGATGCGACCGACTCGGACCTCGACGGCACGCCGGACTACCTCGACGTCGACGACGACGACGACGGCATCCCCACGCTCACGGAGCTCGGGGAGACGGAGCGGGAGGACGGCGACCTCGACACGGCGGATGCGCTCGACACGGACGGCAACGGTGTCCCCGACTACCTCGACACCGACGACGACGGCGACGGACTGCCCACGGACACCGAATGCTCCGACGAAGCAGCCTGCGAGGATAGCGACGGCTACGGGACGCCGGATTACCTCGACCAGGACGACGACGGAGATGGCGTCGACACGGCTTTCGAATGCCCCGGGGGCGCCTGCCGAGACACGGACGGTAACGGCACCCCGGACCACCAGGACCCGGACGACGACGGCGACGGCGTGAGCACGGCCGTCGAGCTCGGCCCGAGCGAGGACGGCGACGGCGACCCGAGCGACGCCCGCGACACGGACGGCGACGGCACGCCCGACTTCCTCGACACGGATGACGACGGGGACGGCATCGGCACCGCCATCGAGTGCACGGACTCGGCGCTCGGCTGCGAGAACAGCGACGCCGCGCTCGGGGACGACGTGCCGGACTACCTCGACGCGGACGACGACGGCGACGGCATCGACACCCTCGTCGAGATCGGCGACGTCGAGCGCATGGACGGCGACGAGGACGCCGCCGAGGCCGTCGACACGGACGGCAACGGGACGCCCGACTACCTCGACGGCGACGACGACGGCGACGGCGTGGACACGCGCTTCGAGATCGGCGACGTCGAGGCCATGGACGGCGACGGCGACGCGAACGAGGCCCTCGACACCGACATGAACGGCGTCCCGGACTACCTCGCCGCCGACGACGACGGCGACGGCGTCCCGACCGCCGAGGAGCTCGGCCCCGACGAGAACGGCGACGGGAACCCGAGCGACGCCCGGAACACGGACATGGCCAGCGGGGACGTGATCCCCGACTACCTCGATCCCGACGACGACGGCGACACCATCCCGACGGCGACGGAGGTGAGCGACGGGGCGATGCTCCCGGGCGGCGCCGACGACGACGTGGACGGCGACGGCGTTCCGAACCGCCTCGACGAGGACTCCGACGACGACGGCATCCTCGACGCGGCGGAGGCCGGCCTCGACCTCGACATGGACGGCGTGCCCGACTACCTCGACGGCGATTCGTCGCCGCGGGACACGGACGGCGACGGTCGCCGCGACGACCTCGAGTGTGCCTTCGAGACGCGGACGACGGACCCGGACCTGTGCCCGGACACGAACATGGACGGCACGCCGGATTACCTCGACCCGGACGACGACGGCGACGGTGTGCCCACGGCCACCGAGACGGGCGCCGGCGACACGGACGGTGACGGCGTCCCCGACTTCCTCGACCCGGACGACGACGGCGACGGCATCCCCACCGCCGACGAAGACCGCGACGGCGACCTCGACCCGACGAGCGACGACCTCGATGGGGACGGCGTCCCGGACTACCTCGACCCGGACGACGACGGCGACGGCATCCCCACGGCGACCGAGATCGACGACGCCGGCGACATGTCCGACCCCGACGGCGACGGCACGCCGGCCTGGGAGGATCAAGACTCCGACGGGGACGGCGTCGGCGACGCGGCCGAGTGCCCGATGCCGGAGATGCCCTGCCCCGACCTCGATGGCGACGGCGTCCCCGGCTACCTCGACCCCGACGAGCTGCCGGGCGACGCGGACGCGGACGGCGTACCGGACGATGTCGAGTGTCCGACGCCGGGCGACTGTCCGGACACGGACGGCGACGGCATCACCGCCGAGCTCGCCGACGACGATGACGGCGACGGCATCCCCCCCCGGGACGAGCGCCCCCTGGGCCCGAGCCCCGACACGGACGGCGACGGCGTGCCCGACCGCCTCGACGACGACGACGACGGGGACGGCATTCCGACCTCGGACGAGGCCTCCGGAGGCATGACCATGGACAGCGACGGTGACGGCATGCCGGACTACCTCGACGACGACGACGACGACGACGGGATCCCGACGCTCGTGGAGCGGGAGGACGGTCTCGGGCCCGACGGCATGAGCGGCCCGGGCCTCGATGCCGACGGGGACGGAACCCCGAACCACCTCGACACGGACAGCGACGGCGACGGCTTCCTGGATGCCGACGAAGGCCGCGAGGACACGGACGGCGACGGCCGCGGCGACTACCTGGACCTGCCCAGCGTGGGCGGCGTCGCCGGCGGTGCGCTCTGCGCGGCGGGCGCCGGTCGCTAGGGCGGAGCGCCCCTCGCCGTTCTCTTCGTGCTCTTCGTCCTCGTGCTCCGGCGCGTACGGCGTCGCGGCGTCCTCGTGGCGCTTCTGCTGGCCTTCGCCGCGCTCTCGCCGGGCTCTGCGGAGGCGCAGCCCGCCTTCACCCTAGACCGCTTCCGTCCAGCGCCCCTCGTCGGCGACGGTTTCCAGCTCGGGTCGGCGCGGGACCTCGGCCACGGGAGCTGGCAAGCGCAGCTCACCCTCGACTACACCAACGACCCGCTCGTCTTCGAGTCGGTCATCGCCGACCGCGACTCGGAGACGGCGTCCGTCGTCGAGCACCAGCTCGTGCTCACGCCGACCTTCGCCTACGGGCTCTGGGACCGGCTCGTGCTCTACGCGGCGCTTCCCGTGAACCTCGTCCAGAACGGCGACGACGAGCTTCCGAATACCGTGGCGAGCGCGGACGGTGCCGGGGTTGGTGACATCCTCGCCGGGGCGCGCGTGCGCATCTGGAGCAACGAGAAGGTGAGCCTGGCGGGTCAGCTCACCCTGAGCCTGCCGCTGGCGTCTTGGGCCAACGGCGATCAGGCCTATACCGGTGACCGCACGCTCACCGGACACCCGGAGCTGCTCGCGCACTTCGCCCTCGGGCCCATCGAGCTACGCGCCAACGTCGGCGTGAGGCTGCGCCGCGCCTCGCAGCTCCTGGGCGTGGAGGCGGACCACGACCTCACCTACGGCCTGGGCGTCGCCATTCCCGTGTGGGACGAGCAAATCCACCTCCTGGCCGAGCTCTTCGGCAACAGTGCGCTCTCGAACGTCTTCGGACGCGAAGAGAGCCCGCTCGAGATCCTGGGCGGCTTCAAGTACTTCCATGCCTCCGGATTCACCGCCGGCGTGGGCGTGGGCGCCGGCTTGCTCCGCGGGGTGGGCGCCCCGGACGTGCGCGTGCTCGGCATGCTCGGTTGGGCGCCTGGCGGGGCGGGTCCCGCGGATGAAGACGGCGATGGTCTCATCGGCCGCGACGACGCCTGCCCGGAGCTCGCCGAGGACTTCGACGAGTTCGCCGACGACGACGGCTGCCCGGACCTCGACGACGACGAGGACGGCATCCTCGACACCGACGACGCCTGCCGGCTCGAGCCGGAGGACCGCGACGACTACGAGGACACGGACGGCTGCCCGGACCCGGACAACGACGGTGACGGCGTGCCCGACGCCACGGACGAGTGCCCGCTGGACCCGGAGGACCGGGACGAGTTCGAGGACGAGAACGGCTGCCCGGATCCGGACAACGACGGCGACGGAGTCCTCGACGGCGAGGACGCCTGCCCGCTCGTGCCGGGCATCCCCACCACCGCTGGCTGCGCGGCGCCCGACCGCGACGGCGACGGCGTGGCCGACGCCCTCGACAACTGCCCGGATGAGCCCGGCACCACGGAGTACCGTGGCTGCGACGCGCCGCAGCAGGTCGTCATCGAAGGCGACCGCCTCGACATCCTCGACAAGGTCTACTTCGCCACCAGCCGCTCGGTGATCCAGCGTCGTTCCTACGGGCTCCTCGACAACGTGGCGGCCGTGCTGAACGCGCACCCGGAGATCGAGCACATCCGCGTCGAGGGCCATACGGACGCGCGGGGCCGCCGGGCGGCCAACCTCCGCCTCTCGCAAAGCCGGGCGAACGCCGTCGTGCGCTACCTGGTGCGCAGGGGTGTGGCCCGCGACCGCCTCGAGGCCGTGGGCTGCGGTCCCGACCGGCCGCTCGTTTCCGACGCGAGCACCGACGAGGATCTCGCCCGGAACCGGCGGGTCGAGTTCGTAATCGTCCACGACGGCGACACGGGTATCGTCACGCGCTGACCTGGCGTGGCCGGCCGGGGTCATGGGCCCCCGCCGGCCGGCCGTGGTAGACCGCCACCGTGGCCGCCGAAGGGTCAGCGGAGAGCGCGGCGCCGAGCGCCGTGCCTTCGGAGCCGGCGCCGCCGGGGCCGAAGGAGCCCGCGGCCCGCGAGGCGCCGAAGCCGAGGGGCCTCGTGGACGGGCTCGACGCGGCGGGCAAGACCGTGCTCGGGCCCCTCGCGGAAGTCGGAACGCTGGCGCGCATGCTGGGGCAGACGCTCTTCTGGATGGTCCGGCCCCCCTACCGGGTGCGCCTCTTCATCGAGCAGATGGAGTTCATCGGCGTCGGCTCGATCTTCCTCATCACGCTCACGGGGTTCTTCACCGGCGCGGTGCTCGGGCTCCAGCTCGTCGACGGCTTCCGCCAGTTCGGCGCGGAGAACCAGACGGGCGCGGTGATCGGCATCGGCATGTCGCGCGAGCTCGGTCCGGTCTTCAGCGCGCTCATGGTCTCGAGCCGCGCCGGCTCGGCCATCACGACGGAGATCGGCTCCATGCGCGTCTCGGACCAGATCAACGCGCTCGTGACCATGGCCGTGAACCCCGTGCAGTACCTCGTGGTGCCCCGCGTCGTGGCGGGGACGCTGATGTTGCCGCTCCTCACGATTCTCTTCGTGCTCGTCGGCATGGTCGGCGCCTACGTGGTGAGCGTGTTGCTCCTCGGCATCGACCCCGGAATCTTCGTCGCCCGCGCGCGCTGGCTCGTGGACTGGCCGGACGTGCGCCAGGGCCTCATCAAGGCCGCGGTCTTCGGCGCCACGGTGACCCTCATCGCGTGCCGGCAAGGCTTCCACGCTTCCGGAGGCGCCGCCGGCGTCGGCCGGGCCACGAACCGGAGCGTGGTCCACAACGCCGTCGCCATCCTCGCGCTCGACTACGTCGTCACGAGCCTCGTGCTCGGGCAGGGTCTGGGCTGATGGGCGGACGCGAGGCCGCCGCCACGGAGGAGGCCCAGGACCCGGTGCACATCCGCATCCGGGACATTCACAAGAGCTACGGCGACCACCACGTGCTCAAGGGCATCAGCCTCGACGTGCTCCGCAAGAAGACGAACGTGGTCATCGGGCCCTCCGGCTCGGGCAAGTCCGTGCTCATGCGCCAGGTCGTGCGGCTCGAGAAGCCGGATCGCGGCCAGGTGCTCGTCGACGGCGAGGACTACGCGCAGCTCGCGGGGATGGCGCTCGAGCGGAAGCGGCGGACCATGGGCATGGTCTTCCAGCAGTCGGCGCTCTTCGACTCGATGACCGTCTTCGACAACGTGGCCTTCCCGCTCCGGGAGCACACGAAGCTCGGGCGCAACGCCATCCGCGAGCGGGTCATGGACCGGCTCGAGAGCCTCGGCATCGGCGCCGCCCACGCCAAGTGGCCGGCGGAGCTCAGCGGCGGCATGCAGCGGCGCGTCGCCGTGGCGCGGGCCATCGTGCTCGAGACGGACATCCTCATCTACGACGAGCCGACGACGGGCCTCGACCCCATCACCGTGCAGACCGTGGACGAGCTCATCGCCGAAACCGAGGAGAAGTTCGGCGTCACCTCCCTCGTCATCAGCCACGACATGGCGAGCGTCTTCCGCATCGCCGACCGCATCACCTTCCTCTACTACGGCGAGGTGAAGGCCCACGGTCCACCGGGGGCGCTCCTCGACGAGCTCGAGGGGCCGACCATGGAGTTCGTGAAGGCGAGCGGCGTGAGCTGGGACGTGCTCGCCGGGCGCAAGGACGCCTGAGCGCGGCGGCGTCGTCAGATCCAGCGACGCCGCTTCGAGTAGAACCAGAAGCTCACGGCGACGCCGACCATGACCACCCAGGCGGTCTCGTAGCCGTACTTCCAGTGGATCCCGGGCATGTGGTCGAAGTTCATCCCGTAGAGGCCCGTGATGAAGGTGAGCGGCAGCATGATGGTCGAGATGACCGTCAGCGTGCGCATCACCTCGTTGAGACGGTGGGACTGCATGGAGAGGTAGGCGTCGAGGCTCGAGCTGACGAGGTCCCGATAGGTGTCCGCCATGTCTTGCACGCGCACCCAATGGTCGAGCACGTCCTGCCAGAAGGGCCGGGCCTTCTTCGGCACGAAGGGATACTCGCCGCGTGCGAGGCGCTGGAGGATCTCCCGCTGATGCACACCGACGCGCCGTAGCCGCTGAAGCGTGTGCTTGAGCTCGAAGATGCGCTCGAGGAACTCCGGGCCGCCGGAGCCCATGGCCTGCGCCTCGACGCTGACGACGTCGGCGTCGAGCTTCTCGATGAGCGGCAGGAACCGGTCGACCATCAGGTCCGCCAGCCGGTGCGCCACGAACATGGGCCCCTTCCGCAGCCAGCGTCCGCTCCCGACCTCTCTCCGGACGCGCTCGAGGCTCGGCATGGGCTTGTCGTGGTGGGTGATGAGGAAGGTTTTGCCCACGAAGAAGTCGACGTCGGTGGTGTGCACCTCGTTGTCGTCCGATGTCCCCGCGAGGCCGTGGAGGATCAGGTAGAGGTAGTCGTCGTGCGCCTCGGCCTTCGGCGTCGGCCCGGCGCTCATCGCGTCCTCGACGAGGAGCGGGTGGATACGGAAGATTTCCGTCAGGAGCTCCCGCTCCCGGGCGCCGTGCTGCTCGAGGCTCGCCCAGATGTAGACCTCGGGGTCGCGGAGGAGCTCCGGCAGCTCTTCCCAGGCGGGCTCGAAGACCGTCGCGCGCTTCGACGGGCCCTTGGCCTCTCCGACGATCTCCACCGCTTCCTCGACCGCCGAGGGCGGCGCGGCGGGCGCCGACTTCTTCGGCACGCGGCAGGCGAAGATGCGGGTGGCCATGAAAGGTCAGCCGTCGTCGTGGAGCCAGCTCGCGAGGTAGTTCTCTTTGCCGATCTCCCCGAGCTGGTGGAGCTGCGCCTCGTGCCAGTCGATGTCCTCTTCCTCCTGCTCGAGGAGGCTCTCGAGGTGCTCGCGGCTGACGTGGTCGAGCTTCTCCTGGCAGAGCTTGATGCCGGCCTCGAGCTGGTCCCGGCCCTCGAGCCCGAGGGCGAGGTCGAGCTCGTGCATCTCCTGGGCGCTCTCGCCGCCGCGCACCGGGTTGAGGCGCTGCAGATTCGGCACGCCGTCGAGGAAGAGGATGCGCTCGATCACCTTCTCCGCCTCTTTCATGGCGACGATGGACTTGTTCCACTTCACACGGCCGAGAGGCGTGTAGCCCCAGTCCTCGAGCATCTTGGCGTGAACGAAGTATTGGTTGATGGCCGTCAGCTCATGGGTGAGCACGGCGTTCAGCAGGTGAATCACATCAGGGTTGCCGTTCATGCGCCGGGTCTACCGCTGCGCGCGCTCGGAGCAAAGCAAACCCTCAGTAGTTGCGTACGACGACCTCGGAGACCTTGCCCCGCCCGCGCGCGTCGCAGTTGATGGCTCGGGCGGCGGCGACCGTGTCGATGCGCCAGCGTCCGTAGAGGTCCCGGATGAAGGGCACATCGCTGTTCGAGAGCATCAGCTTGCAGCCCCGCCGATCGAGCTCGGCGAAGACGTCCCGGAGCGTTTTCTGGTCGTCGCGGTCGAAGCCCTGCCGTGCGTAGCTCGTGAAGCGCGCGGTCTCGCTGACGGGCTCGTAGGGCGGATCGAAGTAGACGAAGTCACCGGGGCGCGCGGCGGCGACGAGGGCCTCGAAGGGCTGCGTACGAAGCGTCGCGCGGCGCAGGGCGCGGCTCGCGGCGCGGAGCGTTCGCGCGTCGCAGATGGTGGGGTTGGCGTAGCGGCCGAAGGGCACGTTGAAGGCGCCGCGTCGGTTCACGCGGTGGAGCCCGTTGAAGCAGGTCTTGTTCAAATAGATGAAGAGCGCGGCGTGCTCGGCCGGGGCGCGGGGACCCTTCTCGTTGTAGCGGTCGCGTTGCCGGTAGAAGTGCGCCTTGGCCTCGTCGTCGCCCCCGGCGCGATGGGCCTCGGCCAGGACACCGAGGGCGGCGATCACGCGGTCCACGTCGTCGCGAATGGCCTCATAGGTGCGCACCAAGGCCTCGTTCACGTCGGCCAGGAGCGCCCGGGGGGGCTGCCGCGCGAAGAAGAACGCACCGCCGCCGACGAAGGGCTCCACGTGACGCATGAGGTGCGCCCCCGGCGGAAGCAGGGGCACGAGCTGGGGAAGCAGACGACCTTTGCCGCCGGCCCACTTCACGAAGGGCCTGGGTGCGCGCGCCTCGGCCGGGGCGGGCGAGGGCTGCGGGGCCGCGAGATGCGTGGAGACGCTCACGTGTCGGATGATGTCCTACATGTGGGCTCGCGGCCGAAAAAGCGGCGCCTGCGCGGCGTGGGTCTCCGCACGGGGACCTTCAGAAATCCGCTGCCCCGACGAAAATGAATTTGACTTTCACTTCTCGGGAACGAGACTGAAACCCAGCCTCGAGGGGGGATATCCCCTCGAAAAACCCGATGCTCGTCTGCCACTGCAAGAAGGTCCACTGCCGCACCGTCCGTGCCGCCATTCGCGGAGGGGCGGAAGACGTCGACTCGGTCGGTGTGGCCTGCGGCGCCGGGACGGGCTGCGGAGGCTGCCGTCCGCTGGTCGGGGCCCTCGTGACGCAGGAGCGGCGCGGCTTCGACGGCGTGCGCCGGCTGCCCATCGCCGGCGAGAGCGCCGCGTAGGGCACCCCAGCGCCGGTCAGCCCGCTTGCCGAATGGCGCGCGTCGTCGTTCAGCGCGCGTCGTCGATCATCGCTTCGAGGCGGCGGCAGGCCTCCTCGAGCACGGGCAGGGACGGGCCGAAGCTGAACCGGACGTGATTCCGGAAGCGACTCGGCCGGCCGAGGCGTCGCTTGCCGGGGTTCACGTCGAAGAAGTGACCCGGGACGGTGATCACCTCGCGCGCGAGGGCGGCCTGGAAGAAGTCGTCGGCGCGACGGAGGCTCGGCGGCAGCCCCTGGAGATCACCCCAGGCGTAGAAGGTGCCCTCGGGCTCGAGGTCGAAGCGGATGCCGAGATCTCGAAGGCGCTTCACCAGGAAGGCCCGCTTCGCGCCGAAGCTCGTCCGGAGCGCCTGCGTCTCGGCCCGCACGTCGTCCTCCTCGAGGAGCCCGACGGCGGCGCGCTGCATGGGTGCCGAGCCGCCGCCGTCGAGGAAGCTCCCGGCGCTGGCCACGCTCTCGATGAAGCGCCTGGGGCCGAGGGTCCAGCTCACGCGGAAGCCCGGGTAGCGCCAGTTCTTCGTCAGCCCGTCGATGACCACCACCGGGTCGTGGTCGACGTCCTCCACGTAGCGCGCGGAGCTCACGATGGGCTCGTCGCCGGCCCAAATGTAGTGTGAGTAGAACTCGTCCATGATGAGCGCGCAGCCAAGCCCCCGGGCGGCGCTCACGAAGGCCGCCAGCTCGTCGCCGCGGACCGCCTTGCCGGTGGGGTTGCAGGGATTGCTCATCAGGATGGCGCCGAGCCCTCGGCCGAGGATCTCGCGCCGGAGCGCCGGGGTGGTGAAGGTGTAGCCATCCTCCGGGTCCAGCAGGATGGGGATGGGCTGAAAGCGGCGGAAGACGTCGAGGAGCTCTTCGTAGGCGGTGTAGTCCGGCAGGAAATGCCCGAGGTTCACGGAGCCGACGGCGGCGCACGCGCGCATGCAGGCGACGCGGCCCCCGCCGGCGATCGCGACGTTCTCCGCCGAGTATTGCGAGGGCATGCCGCGGCGGAAGAGCCGGTTGTAGAGCCCCGCCACCGCCTCCCGGAGGTCCCAGAGCCCGGCCACGGGGGCGTAGTCGAGGTCCGCGTCGAGCACCGGGATGGAGGTGAGGCGCGGCGGGGCGCCCGTGAGCGGGTCCGTATCCGGCTGGCCCTGGCCGAGGTTGCACCAGCCCGTCGATCCGTCGAAGCGGCGGTCCATGGCGAAGCCGCGGGCGCGGGCCTGCTCGGACACGTAGATCACGCCCGTACGCGGGACATCGCGAAAGACGCTCGTCGCGAGCGAGGGATCGGGTCGCTCGCGCGCGTCGGGGCCGAGGCCGTCGGGCGGTGCCATGAGCCCAGGCCTAGCACCACGGCGCAGCTCCGTGGAGGCGAGGCACGACGATTGGGCCCGGGCGATTTGCGTCGGGTGGCTTCGCGCCGCACGACCCCCTCATGAGCGACGCGCGCGCGGACGTCGTCCGCATCGAAGGTCTCGAGGTCGACTGCGTGGTCGGCGTGTACCCGCACGAGCGCCACGCCTCCCAGCCGCTCCGCGTCGATCTGGCGATGGAGCTGGACACGCGACCGGCCGCGCTCGGCGAGCGCGTCGGCCTCACCGTCGACTACGCCTTCGCGTCCGCGCAGGTGGTGTTCCTCCTCCGGAGCTGCCGCTTCCGGCTCCTCGAGACGGCGGCCCACGCGCTCACGCGCACGCTGCTCGCGCCTCCGGCGCCGGGCGAGAAGCGGGCGCCGCTCGTGGCCTGCACGCTCCGGCTCACCAAGCCCGGCGCGCTGCGCGGCTTCGCGCAGCCGAGCCTCGAGATTCGCCGAAGCGCCGACGAGGTGGCGCTCGAGCAGGAGACGAAGCCTTGGGGCACCGTGGACATCCTCCACGAGACCAAGGCGGCGGGGATCTACCGGCTCAACGTCGCGCCGGGGAAGGGCATCCCGCTGCACGTGCATCGGCAGATGCGCGAGAGCGAGATGGTGCTGACCAAGGGGCTCCTCTGCCAGAACCGAAAGTGCCCACCGGGAACCGTCCATCGCTGGCCCCGGGAGGCCGCGCACCGCTACGACAACCCGACCTCCCGCTGGCAGTCGATCCTCTGCGTCGACACGCCGCCCTTCATCCCCGAGGACGAGATCGAGGTCGAGGGGGAACCGGCGGACGTGCCGCCGGAGCCCCCGTGGGCGGTGGCAGGGTGAGCGACGAGGCGCGCCCGCCGGGCGAGACCCTCCCGCGCCGCGTGCTCGGCACGGGCGCGAGCGGAGGCATCGGTCGCGCCATCGCGCGCGAGCTCGCGGCCGAGCAGCGGCAACAGGGTGCGCGCGGCGGGGGAGATCGTGTCGAGCTGCGCCTCGATAAAGCTCTCGCGGGTATGGAACGGGCGATCGCCGAGAAGCTGCCGGGCGCGCAGGATGCGTTTGCTGTCGCCCCAGCTGT
>ERZ1740059.620-NODE-620-length-18361-cov-4.054791_pt1 | contig 18361 bp, 14 predicted proteins | sample MGYA00581744_ERZ1740059 | MGnify/ENA primary metagenome ERZ1740059 (study PRJEB43018, sample SAMN04849738) | marine metagenome | isolation source: floating plastic debris | place: Pacific Ocean | collected 2008-08-28 | study: EMG produced TPA metagenomics assembly... | reverse complement strand
GTCGTTATTATTTTGCGATCGCGACCCTTATGTCGTCGGTTTAATGGTACGCCCTTAAAAGGAGTGTATCAAGAAATATACGATCGGGCTAAAAAAAACTTGTTGGATATTTTACATCAATATTTGTTTGATTCAAATCATCAAGAAAAATATCAAAAATCCAGCAGTATAAAGAAGCTTACACCAGATTATCTATACAGATTGCAAAAGCAAATTTTTCAACAATTACTAGATGACGAGCAGCTTAAAAAAATGGGGTTAGCAGCTCAAAAATACTCGGTTAACAGCGAGCTAAGAACTTATGCCTTAACTGAACTTATAAAAGCTATCAAGCTGTCAGGGCGGCTTTGTCGCCCCCATACTAGTAAATTCTCTGCCAGCCTGTATGCAACTCTCTATGAAGAAGCTTTAAGCGAAACTTTTGCCTATGTGTGTTTGAACATCGATTTATACGATCCAGAACGAGGTAATCGTAAATTTATGAACTGGGTCAATTTTAAACTAGATAAGTTGATTTTGAAATGTTATGTCAATTTTCAAAAATATACCCAACATGAAATTTATTCTTTTGCTGAACTAGAACAAATTAGACAACCATTAAATAGCCCTGATTTATCTCAAGTTCTGAAGGAATATTTAACCCAAGATCCTAATAAAGTTTTCGCCACTGCTCATATTAGAAATAGACCAGACGCTAATTTTAGTAATATTGCTCTAGCCAAATTTTCTGGTCTTAGTTGGGAACAAATATCCCAGCAACTAGGTATACCAGTTCCAACCTTAAGTAGCTTTTACAATCGCTGGTGTCGACGCTTTGCACCTTTATTAAAAAAGGAATTGAAAAAATATTTTTAGATAAATAATTTAAAACATCTAGTTAGGATTAAAATAATGATAACTAATCGTAAATCTAAAGTGTTTCGCACTATTATTCCTCTCAAAATTCATATTGAAGCTGAAAGATTTCGTTGTTACCAATGTCAAGGTGATAAGGCTAAAAAAGTATATCTAAATACTCTGGCTGTATCAACAGTGAGTTTGTATTTAAATTCTCTTGGGTGGTCAACTAATTTAGAAGATAGTGATAGCTGGAATCCTGTTTTACAGACAATGATGGACGTTGCAGATCTCCAGATCCCTAGCTATGGAAAATTAGAATGCCGCTTTGTCTTGAAAGGAAAAGATACAGTAACTATTCCTCCTGAAGTTTGGTCAGAGAGAATTGGCTATGTGATAGTAGAATTAGAAGAATCCCTCAATTATGCAACTGTAATTGGTTTTGTTCGTCAAGTATCACAAATTGAACTACCCTTATCTGAGTTAGAATCCCTAGCAGAATTTCCCACATATTTAAGTCAACAAAAACGAGCTGAAATAATTCAAGCACCAACTTTAAATAAATGGTTTTCTAACCATCAAGATCAAAATTGGCGGCATTTTGAAGAATTATTCAGCTCCAATATTTCTGTTAACTTTAGAAGCCCTCAAAAGCTTGCTGATACAGCTAAAGATAAGCTATCCTCCGCAGTTCAAAGAGTTAAGCTAATTGAGCTAGAAAAGAATAATGATTTGAGCATTGCTTTAGTACTAAATATACTACCGAAAACTAAGCAAGAATTCGATATTTCTCTGATAATTTTCAATAGCCAAATTCATCAATATCTGCCCAAAGGATTAGAAATGATTATCACAGATAGAGATAGCTATCCTGTCATGATTGCTCAGGCAAATGAGACAGAAACAATTGAGTTTTGTTTCAGCGGTAATTTAGGAGAAAATTTTAGTATTGAGTTTGCCTTAAATGAAGAAATAATTGTAGAAAGCTTTATTATTTAGTCAAAATGATTTTCTTATTGTTCACCCAATGACAAAACTAGTCATTCTTAAATTTAATGGTAATTTTCAGTCGGGATTTCAAGTCAGCCTAGAAATTGGGGAAGAAGGACAATCTGTCGAGCGCGGTTTTGCTGGGAGTTTACCCCCTAATGTAGAATTAAGCAAAACCTTGGCTGTGTGGCAACAGCAATATACACAGCTAGATAACAATAGCCGTATCAAACCCAAGCAAATTATTTACGATGGCTCAATAGATCCTCAAAAACGGCTAGTTACTTCCGCCAAAAAGCTACAGTATGAATTTCAGCAATGGCTAAACTCTTCTAGCTTTTATTCTGTTGACAAACATCTACGAGAAGAACTTGATCACGCAGAAATCATCAGGCTTTTGGTTTGTAGCGATCGCCCAGAAATACATCAATTACCATGGTGTTGTTGGGATTTATTAGAAAATTATCCCAATTTAGAAATTGCTATTAGTAATTTTGACTTCAAGCGAGTTGTCAGCAAGCCAAAAAGACACAAACATCAGAAAGTTAGAATTCTAGCAATTTTGGGCGATGCTCAAGGGATTAACCTAAATGCAGACTGCGATTTTTTGGAGTCTTTGGATGGGGGAGAAGTAATCTTTCTCAAAGAACCTACTCGTCAAAAACTATACTCTTATTAATGGGATATAACCTGGGATATTGTTTTTTTTGCAGGACATAGCAAAACTGTTGGTAGGCAAGGATTACTATACCTCAATCAACAGGACAAGCTGACTATTGAAGAATTAAAATATGGCTTTCAAAGAGCGATCGCCAATGGACTCCAACTAGCTATTTTTAATTCCTGTGATGGATTAGGTATAGCCGAAGAATTAGGGAAATTATTCTTACCCCAATCTATTGTGATGCGAATGCCTATTCCTGACATCATGGCACAGGAATTCATTAAACATTTTTTACAGGCTTATGCAGGAGGAAACTCCCTGTATCTTGCTACCAAAATGGCGCGACAACAATTGCAAGCTGAAGAAAAGCAATATCCTTGTGGGAGCTGGTTGCCCACAATTTACCAAAATCCTGCGGTAATACCGCCAAACTGGACGGATTTATGCAAAAAAAATCCATTTTCTCGTTATTTACCCAAATTAAATTCCGAACAGCAACCCTTTGTTACAAAGCTACTAGCTAGTGCGATCGCTTTAGTTTTGGTCTGTTTGATTCAGTCTTGGGGATGGTTAGAAGTGGGGGAATTAGCAACTTACGATCGCCTTATGGCTTATCGCATAACGCCCCCTAAGGATCGACGAGTCTTGGTGATTACTATTGACGATAAAGATATCCAATACCAGCAAAAGCAAGGGATGGCTTCTAATATGCGAGGCTCTTTATCAGATGTAGCCCTCAATCAATTGCTGCTTAAATTACAGTCTGGTGGCGCAAAAGCGATCGCCTCTGATGTAATTCACGATTTTCCTTTCGCTCCAGCATTAGCGAAAAATATAGCTCAAGCAGATAACTTTTTTGCGATCTGTCGTATTAAAATCGACCAGCAAAAATTAGTTAGTATTCCTGCGCCATCTTCTTTGCCTGTAGAGCAGGTTGGCTTTAGTAACTGGGCGATTGATGATGATGGAGCAATTCGTCGCCAAATTCTAGGCATGTCTCCCGATAATGTCTGTCAAAGCAGCGTATCCCTTAGTCTACGTTTGGCAGTGAAGTATTTAGATGATATTCCCATAAAATACGAACAACAGGGAATTTTACAGATTGGCACAGCCACATTTCCTAGACTTAAAGCTAGTAGTGGCGGTTATCATTTACCTGAAGCTCAAGGTTATCAAACTCTCTTGAATTATCGTCGCGCTTTGCCTCAAACTATTAGTTTGCGAGATGCTTTGAGTATTGAAGATCGATCTTTAGAGCAGCTGGTCAAAGATAAAATCGTTTTAATTGGAGTGGTAGGATACAATCAAGACTTACATTACACTCCCTATAGTCGCGGAAAACAGGCAAAGCGTTTGTCTGGGGTCATTATTCATGCCCAAATGACCAGTAATATTATTGGTACGGTGTTGGGAGAGCAAAAGCTCTTGCGGTGGTTTTGCGATCGCTTTGAATTTTTATGGATTGCTTGTTGCTGCGCCATTGGTAGCTTAATTGCCACATCCAGTAAAAACTCATTTTTCAAGATATTTTGCAGAATTACCGCTGCTTTAGCCATTATTTTTGGCTTTAGCTGGTTTTTGTTCCTCAATAGCTACTGGATGATTGCGATCGCGCCTTGTTTTGGTCTATTACTCTCAGCAGCGATCGCTGCTATCTACCTTAAATAATTTTTATTGCGATGATCTTACTTGCGGTTATTATAATCCTACTGTTATTTGGCAATTGGTTGATCAATGAAACTTTGATTTTTATTCCCGTACAGTTTTTTACTAGCCTTACCTCCTGGGGTTGGTGGCTATTAGCTTTTGCCAGCCTACTATTTTTGGGATGGTGCATGGGAGAAGATTGACAACCCCCACGCTAAAAAATAAGTTCTTAATTACTTAAATAGCCATAGGATTGGAAATACAAATATCCGAAATGGGTTGCTGAGTAAGACAATGCCAATGACAGGTAAATAGGTCAGGCTGTTGAGTTTTAAGAGTTATCAAAGCAGGGGCAGCAGGGAATGGCCACAGGCGATCGAATACAATTTCACCTTTGTACAAGCTAAACTGTAGTAAATAGGTAGCAGGAGTTGCGTTCAACGAGTCTAATAATCGCTCTGCTAAATCGTGAAGAGATTTACGCTGGCGACTGGGTATAATTATCGGCTGTTCATAAGAATTGGGCATTGCCCCTTCCCCAATAACCTCACCATAAATAGGCTTGTCTGTTAAAACAATCGGCAGCCAAAGATGACCAAGCCAAGAATCCCCTACGCTAGTTTTTAACCCCAAGTTCTTTTCAACCCATCGTCTTCTGGAGTTTACATCTTTGCAGGCAGAATAAATTCTCTTTTGGGGAAAATCAAAATATTCGGGTAGCTGAATTGTTAGAGGACAGTAAATTGTTTCTTCAGCTCTACTTTTTTTGATACTTCTTGAGTGCTTAGACCATAAGGTAGCAGCAGACACAATTTCTACAGTCGTTGATGGAGTTGAAGATTCTGCAATACTACGTTGCAGTGCTTCCACCATTTTTTGAGTTACTGGCGAGGCTGAAATTAATTTTCCTTTTTCGCTAACTTCTGCGTTGATGATAATTACAACTTTTTCCATTCCTCTTCCATAATCATGAGATTTTGTCATAGCTGTTATGAGTCGAACCTTATTTCTCCAGACATTAAACGCTTTATTAAAGTGAGTTTAGGTGTTTTAGTACCCAACCGTATTATTCTGTAGTTGTCGGGCATAATGAAATCGCTAGATCTACATATAGTCGAAAGTTTGATAGCTGTAGCAGACGTGACCAAAAGAGTTAACATCGAGGGATACTAGAACATAAGTACAAAATGTCGGTCAAAATTCTTGACTCAGTTGCAATGACTCTTGTTTGTTAGTGATTGTATTTGCGCAAGGTAATTTGGGTTTTAAGCAGTACCCATGATAATTGCTTCCTGACTAAATTTTCAATTTCGCTCAAAAAATAACTGAATAACTTAATAATGTAAACATAAGATAACAAATTAATCGCAATAATGATTACTTAGTTACTCTTGAGCCGAAAGCTTTGGTAATCAAAATTATGAGATTAAGGAAGCATAAATTTCTTGGTTGATTGCCAATAAGTAACTATATATAGTAATTAATTTATAATACTAGAGCATGGAATTACTTGAATATCAAGCTAAAGAATTATTTAGAATGGTCGGTATACCTATTTTACCTTCTCAAACTATCAAAGATTCAAGAAAAATTAAGCAACTTCAAATTCCTTATCCTGTGGTACTCAAGTCTCAAGTAAGGGCAGGCGGGAGGGGAAAAGTAGGAGGGGTTAAGTTCGTCGCCAATACAATAGACGCGATCGCCGCTGCTAGAACTATTTTCAATCTTTCAATTTTGGGGGAATATCCTGAAGTTATTTTAGCCGAAGCTCATTATAATGCAGAAAGAGAATTTTTCTTAGCGATTGTCTTGGACTATGAATTACAGTGTCCTGTATTGCTAGGTTCGGCATATGGAGGAATGAACGTTAATGCTTTATTAGCCAACTTACAACAGGTAGTTATAAATACAGAATTTTCTTTGTTTCATGCCCGTCGTTTAGCTGCCTGCATGGGATTATCAGGAAATTTGATTTGTTCGGTAAGTGAAATTATTGCCAAAATGTATTGTTTGTTTCAAGAAAAGGATTTAGATTTGATTGAAATTAATCCTCTAGGAGTAAACACTCAGGGTGAGTTGATGGCACTAGATGGAAAAATTACTATTAATAGCCATGCTCTATCGAGACAACCAATTATCAATACTCTTAATCTTTCTGAATATCAAAAAGAGCATCATCCCAATCCAGTCGGCTGGCATTGGTTAGACTGGAACAACAGAGCGGGAAAAATTGCTACAGTTTGTAATAGTTTTGATTTGGCATTACTTACTTGGGATCTTTTAAACCAAAATAGAATTAATCCTGCCTGTGGTGTTGTAATTGATGACAATTTTACTGACCAAGAACAAAGTCCTCAACTTTATTGCGATCGACTGCGGCAAATTTTAGCCGAGTTAACCTCAACCAAAAAATTAAAGGTAATACTAATCAATATTTGGGAAACCGAAACTGCCAGTAATGAAATTCTACAGACTGTAGTCGATTATGTTCAATCAACATCAGAGTTGGATCTATCTTCTTCTCCAGAAAAATCGAACCTGAGCATTAAATCTGCAAATCGCGATCGCCTGCAAAACTCTTTAGAAAAAGAATTATCTCCTTCACAACCAAAATTTGTAGTTAGACTTTTAGCGGAAAAAGATTTAACTCTTGATACAGGTGATGAAAGCATACATTTGTCTAGTAGTTTAGAAAATGCAGTGGCAAAGGCAATTTCTATCGTTAAATCTAATTAAAACGCCCTGTGGGACTTTTAAAAGCAGCCCCATCCAAAGTTGGGGCGGGCTTACTACAGTAGTCTAGACAGCTCGTCCAAGCTTATTTTAGCTTCCGAAGTTCACTTACCTTTTTGTTTACCTGTTAATTATTCTAATTTTATGGATTGGTCGTCTCCCAACAAGGTCATTATTCAAGGAATTACAGAGCCCGAAATTGCTTTTCATGCAGTGCAAATGAAAGCCTATGGTACTGATATTGTTGCAGGAGTAAATCCTGGTCAAGGAGGAAAAACAATAGAAGATATACCTGTATTTGACTTAGTAGAACAGGTTCTCACTATAGCAGACTCCATAGATACTAGTTTGATCTTTGCGCCGCCTTATCAGGTTTTAGATGCTGTTAAAGAAGCTATCTCGACAGGTATTAGACGAATCGTTATTTTTACTTCCAATGTCCCGCCTCTTGACTCTATCGAATTAATTAAGTGCGCTCAAGCTAGTAATACTTTGATTTTAGGCGCAGGCAGTGACGGAATTATAATTCCCGAACAAGTTTTGTTGGGTAAACTGCAACCAAAATTTTATCAGCGAGGAAAAGTTGGTTTGATCACAACCAGCAAATATTTATCCTATGAAGTGGCAGCAGAATTGAATCAGACTAATATTGGTCAATCTATAGTAGTTAGTTTGGGAAGCGATCGCATTAGTGGTTCTAGTTTACCTCAATGGCTTTCTATTCTGAACGAAGATCCTCACACTGAAGCAATTGTTTTTATTGGACAAAGAATTAAAAAAGCAGAAGCAATTGTCGCTTTTTGTAAAAATCAGGAGTGTGATAAACCGATCATTAGCTACATTGCAGGTTTAAAAACTCCCAAAGAAAAAGTGCTTAATGATGCAGTCAGTATTATTAGTAATCATTTATCGACCTCTATTCCCACAGTTAATCAGGAGCGACGTATAGTAAATCAGTTAAAAAAAGTTGGAGTAAAAATAGCTAAACGACCTAGTGAAATTTCTTCTATGTTATCTGAAATATTTCATAGTCAGACCAGCTAGAAATTAGTATGTTGGAGTAATTATCATTATTAATCTTTCTGTTATTCTACCAACCAATTATGTAGCGACTGTTGCCCTTCAGCAGAAACTTTAATATGTAAGCGATCGCCATAGCAATAATTACTACTAAAAAAGTAGCTATTATTAGGGTGAATAAATTGCCTTGAAAACCCAATTCTAAACTTCTAATAAATAGCGTTAAGGGTTTTAGAAGAAAGGGATGAATAAAATAAATAGCAAAGCTGGTTTCAGCAGTTTTTTTCATTGCTGTAATATCTGTATCTTCATAGTTATCGAGAAGAGACATTAGTAAAAAGCACAATAATATTTTCTGTAATAAGTTAATATCTGGTATGGTAATAGACCAAAAATCTTTACTAAAATTACCGTTAACGTTAAAAATTAGCACCTGAATTAATCCCAAAGCAATTGCCAGTACCACAATAGCAATTTTCACTCGATTACTCTTTAAAAAAGCATATATTTGTTTCTGATGAATTGAACTATAAATACCTAGTAAATATACTGGAATAAAATAAACTAGAGAATGAATAGGGTTCATGTTGTGCAGAGGGCGATGAACAATCATCGATATAGGAATTAAGCCTAAAATTGCATATAGTAAATTTTTCGATTTAATTAAAATATTTATAAGTGGTGAAATAACAAAAATCAGCATAATCATTGGAATATACCAATAAGCATAGACGGCTCTTCCTGTAGCTAAAAACCATAGAATTGCCTGCAAAGGTTTGTCTTTTAAACTATCTAATAAAAAGCCGCCTTTACTATCAACAAAAACTGCATATAAAATTGGTATTGCCGAACAGATCAAATAGGGAACTAGAACATATTTAACTTTTTTAATCATAAATTTTAGATAATTAAATCTAGGATAAAAAATATGATTGTATAAAAATCCCGATATAAACAAAAAAAACACACTGCCGTTTAAATTCAGAGCATAAAAAAATTGTTCAAAAAGTGTAGGATTTTTATATACGTTCCAATTAGCTATACCATAAGAATGGGCAGCGACAATAATAATAATGGCAATTCCTCGAAAATAATTAATTGAATTTAAGAACTTTTTTTGAGGAGGTGATGCAGCTATCATTATCTACTTTGGTGCTTTTAAACGAAAATTTAGTTCGTCAACTCTAGCAAAAAAAAGACAAATCATCGATTATTTCGATATAGAAATTTGCCCTATAGGCAAGTAAATCACGTAGCGGCAATAAACTTCTTATATTAACTATTCGTCCAAAAAGAATTATTGATCTAATTGACAACGCCCATTTTGAACAATAGTAATCATCCCCTGTAGTCTGTTTTCTAGATCTGCCAAAACTTTATCTGCATATTTATCAGCATCCATTTGAATTGCTTCAGATTGGGCGATCGCATTTTGCCGCAACTGTTCGCATTCCTGCTCCGTTTTTAGTCTAATTCTTGCTCCATCCAATTCTGCTTGGCGAATAATTGCTGACTCTTGAACAATTTGATGTGCTTTTTCTTCTGCTGATTTGACTATTAAACAAGCATAACCTTGTGCATCAGCAATAATTTCTTGTCTACGATTGACTATCTCAATTGCTGTAGCTAATTCTATGGGCAAATTTTCTTGTATGTGTAGAAGTTGATTCAAAAACAAGTCCTCATCTACGATAGCCAATTCTGTCAGAGGAATGCGAGAACTATTTAGAATTAATTCCTTTAAATTATCTAGTTCTACTTCAATATTAAAATTAGCATTAGAGTTGCTAGAAGGATTCGTAACAGCTTGAGACTCATCAAGCTGCAACTCAGTATCGTGAGAATAATTTTCTTTTAGCATTATTAAATTAGCCTATTTGAGTCTATTTGTAACTCAGATAAGTATCATTTGCCAACATTTATTGAGGAAAATTGAGTATGTAAATTCTCTAATATTCCTTTTATTTGAATCGATCAAAAAAACTATTTATTTTGGTATTTTTGATACATATCTCTAGCAATATTTGCCGAAACTAAATGATTAATTGACCCCCCAAATTGAGCGATTTCTTTAACAATACTGCTGCTCAAAAAACTATATTCTTTAGTTGTAGCCAAAAAAACAGTCTCAATTTCTTGATTCAAAGTTTTATTTGTATGTGCCATCTGTAGCTCTTTTTCAAAATCAGATAGTACTCTTAAACCTCTTAATAAAACACCTGCATGATGCAGTTTGGCATATTCAACAGTTAATCCTACAAAACTATCAACTTTTACATTTTGAATATGTTGGGTACATTCAGAGATTTGCTCTAATCTTTGATCGACAGAAAACAGAGGATTTTTACTAGGATTGGAAAGAACAGCAACAATTACCTTATCAAATAGTTTTGCGCCTCTTTCAATAATGTCTATATGTCCTAAAGTAATCGGATCGAAGCTGCCAGGATAAATAGCAATCATGTTTTGATAATTTAATTATTAATCTTATTAAACATTAATAGGTAGTTCCATGTGTTCGGGTTTGGACTTAAAAATTGTCCATAAGCTTTTGATAAAACTAGCTGCTGGTACAGCTAAAATCAATCCTAAAAATCCACCCAACTGCGCTCCAATCAATAAGGAAACCAATACTAAAACAGGGTTTAAACCAGTAAATTCGCCCAATAGACGAGGAGCAATTACACTTTCAACTATTTGTTCTACCACAAAAGCGATCGCTAAAACTCTCAATCCCAACCAAATACTTTTTAGTGCCATCAAAAAGCTGACTAAACTAATACTCAAACCCGCACCAAAAGGAAATAAAGCCATAATTCCCACTACTAAGCCAAACAGCAGAGCAAAAGGAACTTGAATAATAAAAAAGGTGATGGTGATGGTAACTCCCATTACAGAAGCGACAGTTAACTGCCCGCCGAAGTAATTATTGAAAGTTTGTTTTAGAGATGCGCGAATTTTGTCTGCTATCTCATCAGGGAAAAATTGAAATACATCCTCCCATAGTTCGCTACCATGAAGTAGCAGATAAAAAGTCAGAACAATAGTCAAAAGCAAGTCTACCAAGCTTCCCAACACAGAAAATACGCTACCAAGAATTTGTCCGCTCAACTGCTGCAATTGATAAGATATACGACCAAGAGCCTCGGCAACGATGCTACTAACGCTAACAGGAAAGTTCCGTTCATCTGCCCAAGTTTCAAATACTTTTGCCTGTTCACTACCCGATGCAACATAACTGGGCAAACGATCTAGTAGTCCATTGAACTGCTCGATCAAGATAGGAATTACCGTTACACCAATAATGCTTAAGAGTAAGATTCCTATTAATAATACAATTAAAATTGCGATCGCTCTCCTGATGCCTTTTTTTTCTAAAAAGCGAACGGGATAGTCCAGAATAAAAGACAGTAAGGTGGCAGTAGCAAAGATGGTGATCAAAGATTGAAAATATTCATAGACTATAATCTTCAACCAACCATTAAGCTCTAGTAGCGGTAAGACCAAACCTCTGGTAAGCCACTTCGGTAATTTGGAAATTGTGTCGAGCATAGAATGATTACTGATTACTGATTACTGATTACTGATTACTGGAGGGTTTATAGAACATAACTCGATAAACTGGTAAGTTTTGTTCTAACACATACAGTTCTCTTTCCGTAGCCACTGTTAAAGGATTATCGTCTAGCCAGGTTGCTTGATGTTGTTGGATTAGTTGAGGATGACTGGCGAAGCGATCGCGCATTTCAATAGCTACTTCTTCAATATCTGATTGCAAAAAGACTTTTCCGCCTTCAGCCAGATAGTCAACTAAAATTTTGACCAACTCATTTTGAACTACTCTGCGCTTGTTATGACGTTTTTTGAACCAAGGATCGGGAAATTGTACTGAAATAGTCTGGAGAGTATTGCTAGGCAAAGATTGTAGCAATACTTCTGCCGAACTATTCATGTTGCCAAAGAGATAGTGTAAATTGGTTAAGCCTAATTCGTCTTTAAGTTGATTAGCCGCTTCCACTAGAGGTTGGCGAATTTCAATACCCAAAAAGTTTGTTTTAGGATGTTGTTGCGCCATTTCTAGCAAGAATCTACCCCGCGCACAGCCAATATCTAGATGTATATTTTGATGAAGATTAGCAAAAACTTCTTGCCAATTTGGTGTTGCTATTGGCTGCTGAAACTTTCGTGCAAGGGGATTAACGTGCTGACGAATACGAATTGCCATATCTAGAGAATTACTACAAACGAACCGTTAGGAATTCTTTAATTCTATAGAAACGACAGTACCATTAAAGTCGTAGGTATTGCCCTGTAGTTGAATTGAAGAACCTATTTTAACTTTTTTACTTCCTGGTAAGACAAAACCAGTGCTTGTTGCTTCTGCTTTTCCCTCCAGAGTAATCAGCATATCTCGAATCATACCAATTTCAGGACGAGGATCTGGCAAAGCTTTTACCGTACCGTCTGGTTGAGGTACTGGCGTTGTTCTAGGTAGAAGTTGATTGTTGGTTATTTTGACTTTTCCTGCGGGTTGGTTGCGGATAACAATATCAGCCTGTTCGTTTTGTTTAAATTCTTCAAATAAACTATCTAAATTAGAAACACCTAATCCTCTAACTAGTATTTGCACTTCAATCGGTTTTTGTTTAGTTTGAGCGGCAATTTTATTAGTCAAAGGTGTGCCAGGGAAAAAGAAAATACCGATAATGACTAGCCCAATTATCCCAGCAGCAGCAACATCTAGGATACTCAACTTACCGAATAGTCTTCCTTTTGAATCAATAATTTTCACGATCGCCTGTGGGATATTAAAATACCCAAAATAATTTCGTTTACATTATACGCATGGCAGTTCTTATAGGGTTGCTTTTTGTTTCTGGGCAATTAATAACAGGGCGATCGCAATAATGCTCAACAAAATCCAAAGATCGGGTTCGGGTACGCCAGAAACTTCAAAAGGATTGTTGGGTTGAGCCAGTTGTTCTACTCCTGATTCTACTTCGCGATCGAAACGATCTGTTTTGGCTTCTGCTTGTTTAAGTAATTCTCTCTGGCGATCGTTTACCAGCACCATCATGGAGGAATAAGGGGTAACAAGATTATTATCCTTAGCTATGCGATGCACATTGTCTAACTCTGGTAAAGATAGGTTATTTTTGCTTTTTTTGCTCAAATAAGAGACTAATTGGCGAGCAGCCAGGGGTTCAATTCCTGTTTTCACCGTTTCTTGGGTATCAGATGTTGACACAGCCCAACTGTAACCATCTACTACCGCAACACCATTAGCTTCCTCCGTAGCCAAACGTTTCATTACAGTAGGCAAATCATTTGCTACTCCACCAGCAGTATTTTGGATTGTTTGTAAAATAGCATCGTTATAGGCTCTAGGTAGTTTATTTCCTAAATGAATCATCCACAACGGCGCATTGATTGCGGGTAAGTCTTGGTTATCTTGAGACAATTCATAACTACCTTCGTCGGTGAGTATTAATATTCCATCATAGTTTTTGTTGCTACTCAAGGTTTGGAATTGCTGCAACATTTCCCGATTTGAAATTGAACCATAAAATCCTAGGCTACCTAAATTCAAGTCAGTAAGATTATTCAAATATCTGGCGCGAGAACTTTCTGCGTCGGTTACGAATAAATCAATATCGTTGCTGCTTAAATTTTGTCTGTACCATTCTAGGGTTGTTTTAACTTCCTCCTGATGATTTTGCATACTATAGGAAGTATCTAAAATTGCAGCATAGGTTTTGTTTTTTGGTAAAGAATAGTTTTCTTCACTCAGGGGTTTAATTGCTATCTGATAACCATTAAGTAAATTAATTGCAGAATTTGTTGGCTGGGCTTTTTCTTCTGTCGCCCACATATCTTCTAGCCAAACGTCACCAAAAAACCTTTTTCTTGCACCGTTACGAATTCGTTTAGTGCCTCTTGTCCAAAATATATTTCTTTTCTCGGCTAACTTGGGCAAAGCCCAGCCATTTTCTTGCCTCATGACTTTGTAAGTCAGCCAAAGGTGCATTCTGGGTTGGGATTCACCCCGACGAATTTGTCTAGCAGTCATACGGGGAGGTACGGGAAAAGCGCGTAAGCGATATTGTCCGCTACCGACTTGTTCGAGTAATGCAGGATCGACTGGGCGAGTACGTCTTACTTGAGAATTGTATACTTCTTGGGCTGCACCTCTAGGAGATACTTGGAAAGGAAAGCGTTCTGCTTTGTTTTCGGTTTCACCCAACCATAAGCCTGTAATTGCTGCACTTTCTGGTAAGGAGAAATAGTAAAGTATTTCTTCGACATCGGTAGTTTGATTTTTGTAAACTTCATGAATTTCTACATCCGCCCAATCTCCATGAGATTCTACAGTAACTTCTTGCTTTTCTAACCAAACTTTCTTTTGATTGATATTAAGTAAACCTGCTTTTGCTTGGTCCACAATAGCGGTAGATTGTAGAGCATGACGTACTGATTTTCGTTCGGCTTTTTGTAGGGGTGTATCGAAGAAATCTGCATAAAGTCGAGCAGATTTTTTTACATCATCGCGAGAACCTTGATAAATAAAAGGTGAAAGTAATTGATTGTATCTATGCTGAAGAAATAAAGAAACTGACTCTGGTAAATCTAAATCATCATATATTGCAAAAATATGATTGTTGTCTTCGTTGGTAGTCAGATAACGATAGCGATTTAAATTAGCATTGATCAAACCTTTTTTAATACTCGAAGAAGATGCCAGTAATGCTTGTCTATCTTGGGGTGTTTTGTTTAATAAATCAAATGCTTTAACTTGTGGCTGCTGATTGAATATAAATAACAAAATCAACCAAATACTAATAATACCAATTGCACCACCAGTCGCTATTTTTTTGCCGTATTGTTGAGCAGAAGCTAATAGAACTCTTCTGCCAGAATTAATATATAAACCTGCGATCGCTGATGGCATACCAATAAAAACGGTGGTACTAAAGCCAAACAGAACGAGAAAGAGCAACCAAGTGATTGAATGATAATACCAACTGCCATAGCGGGTTAAGTCTTGCCAAAAAGCTTTTACCCATTGAAATGAGAAAAAGCTAACAATAAAATCACCTAGCCAAGCGATCGCAATAATAGCAACAGGAATAGCATAAAATAATAGTACTATGCCTAAATAAAGACCTATTAATAACATCAATGAATGGGCAATCATTTGCAGCCAGCTATATACTTTGTGTTCTTGCCTATAACCTTTAATAATCTCGATCGCAAAAGCTAAGACAGTTACAAACAAAGTACCTAAAACTAAAGCACTAGCACTAGTTAATTCTCTGATTAAAAATAAACGCACCAAACACCACGTAACCAGAGGTGCTTCTACGCCATAAAAGAAGCGTATCAGTTGTGCTGGCTGTTTTCTAAGATATTTATAACTAATATAAATAGAAGCGACAGGAATAATAATTAAAGTTAAAAACGTAATACTGAAATCTAGGGGAACATCACCATCAAACGTTGCCTCTATTAATGGAATACCAACAAAGGGTAATATGCCACAATAAAATACGGCAATAAAAATGAGATTCCACCCCCAAAAGGTTACTCTGGCTAAAACTTTTAGCAGCTTTTTAATTAGTTTCATTTTATTGATTGATAAATAATATTTAAGCTAAATTGTTAATTTTATGATTCAAACTTTGATTAATAGTTTGATATATAGAATTAGTGAAATCTTTTATATTTCTACTATCAGGCTGTTCGTTACCATCAAACAAAATTGAAACCAATACCCAAGTCTTATTACGATGAGCCACATAATCAACAATTCGTTCAATAAAATCATCGGTAGTAGAGCGATTAGATTGAAACCAATAAGTAGCAGATAGTTCTCCATCCTGTAAAGATAACCATCGAGCATTAATAGAATCATCGATCAATTTAGATTCCATATTATCGATTTTAAAACCATTGCCTAAAAAACATAATTCTGGTGGGTGATGAGTTTGCCAGTTACTACTAGCCACCAATAACATCGAGCCAGACAGATTATTAGATTGAAAGCGGACTTTTTCTACCAGAGGATTGGCAGGATTATCAAAAAAGTTTTTCTCTGCCTTACTTAAGTCCAACTTTTCAGCAATAATTTGTGGAGGTAAATTGATTGAATTTAAGGTAGCTGCGTTAATTATATTAGGATTAATTTGTCCGATAATTCCTAATACAATAACGGTGCTTAGTAACCATTTAAAATTAAAAGGCTTTAGAGATGGTGAATCTTTAATCGCTGGCGGTACTATTTCATAGCGGGGAATTTTTTGTAACAGCAACCAAGTTATAAAAATAGCTCCCAAAAAACCTAATATACCTAAAGGTAAATGTAAGACTTCAGCAATTTGTCTCTGTTGCAAAACCTCGATCGCAATAACTAAAATCAGCACTCGCAAAATATTAGCTACGATTAAAAAACTTAAATTTGCGATCGCAACTAATAGCCAGCGAAATCCTAACTGACGTTTTTCAATATAAGTAATGCCTAATAAAAACACGGTACCTGTCCACAGGCTTTTCATTCCACTACAGGGCAAATCTACCTGGGCAATGCCATTTTCCATCACAATGATGTCATGGGAAGAAATAGCACCAAGATGAAAATCTGACAGAGTTTGAGCTACAGCATGAGCTGTGATAACCCTAACAGGAAATCCCAATCCACTATTAAAAGCAGTTAAAAAAGGAATAACAAAGGCGGTTATTGTAGCGATGGTTAACCCCTTACGCCAAATACTATTATCAATAAATAAACCCAGTAGACCATAGCTTCCTAATATAAAACAAAGCAGTGTCAACTGAGGAATATTAAAACTCCATTTTAAAATAATTGCTCCTATTTCTCCACCTAAAATAAATAAAATAGGCAGTATATTTAATCTGAGACTAGATAACTGTAGTTTATTAAAACTGTTTTTTACTAATAAAAAAAATACAGCAATCGCCGTACCCCCTAAAACAATTAAATTTAATCTAGAAACACTTTTAAAAGATTCTAGCCACCATTGAAACGTCCACAAATTTCCTAATATCCAAGCGGTAATCAATAAAATTACTGCCCAATAATTATGCTGCTTAAAAGTAAAATTATGAACCATAGTCACTTAAACTAGTAGATAAATAAAGGGTTATATAGCCGTACAAAATTAGGTTAAGACAAGTTTAGTTGCTTGTAGGTAAAGGATACCGCTTCGCATATAAGTAATGAGTAATAAGTAATAAGTGTCTTAATTCAAGTCCGTATTATGATGATTTTAATTTCAAATAACCCTGTAGCTATATTGTAATATTTTTAAAAAAAAGTGGTTTTTTATCAATGCCAGTTAAGTACAAATAAATCAATTAATAAAAAAGAGCGATCGCAAAATCGCTCTAAAACAAATTAAGAATTTATAATCGATTAAACTAAATCTAAATCCGTTACTCCACCCAAACTACTAGAAGAAACCAACTTGGCATATTTAGCCAATACACCTCTAGTATATTTTGGTTTTTTGGGCGACCATTGGTTGCGACGTTTAGATAACTCTGCATCATCTACATTAAGCTGTAACAACCTCTGGCGGGCATCAATAGTAATGCTATCACCTTCATTAACCAAGCCAATAGTGCCCCCTACGGCAGCTTCAGGTGCAACGTGACCCACAACCATGCCATAAGTACCGCCAGAGAAACGACCATCGGTAATTAAGCCAACAGAATCGCCCAAACCCGCACCAATAATAGCCGAAGTGGGAGCAAGCATTTCGCGCATTCCTGGCCCACCTTTAGGCCCTTCATAACGAACTACAATAATATCCCCTGCTTTAATTTTGCTGTCTAAGATTGCATCCAAACATTCTTCTTCAGACTCAAATACTCTAGCTGGGCCAGTTATGACAGGGTTTTTAACTCCGCTTATTTTTGCCACCGATCCTTCACTAGCCAGGTTTCCCTTAAGAATTGCTAGGTGTCCTTCTTTGTATACAGGATCATCCCATTGACGAATTACATCTTGGTCTGTAGGGGGAGTTTCTGGAATATCTGCCAAGGTTTCAGCAATGGTTTTACCAGTGACAGTTAAAGCATCGCCGTGTAGCAAGCCATTAACTAAAAGAATCTTCATCACCTGGGGAATACCCCCAGCGTTGTGTAGATCTACAGTGACATATTTTCCTGATGGCTTGAGATTGCAAATTACAGGAACTCTTTGACGAATAGTTTCAAAATCGTCAATAGTCAAATCTACTCCCATAGTATTGGCGATCGCCAATAAATGCAATACGGAGTTAGTCGATCCCCCCACTGCCATAATTACTGTAATGGCATTTTCAAAAGCTTTGCGGGTTAAGATCTGACTGGGCAATATTTGCTTTTTAATCGCTTCAACCAAAGCAAACGCTGACTTTTCTGTACTCTCTGCTTTTTCTTCATCTTCTGCTGCCATAGTTGAAGAATAGG
>ERZ1740059.617-NODE-617-length-18472-cov-9.211978_pt1 | contig 18472 bp, 18 predicted proteins | sample MGYA00581744_ERZ1740059 | MGnify/ENA primary metagenome ERZ1740059 (study PRJEB43018, sample SAMN04849738) | marine metagenome | isolation source: floating plastic debris | place: Pacific Ocean | collected 2008-08-28 | study: EMG produced TPA metagenomics assembly... | reverse complement strand
TTTCCGGCTTCTCCACCCTCCGATCTCTTACTCTTCTTCTTTTGGCTCCACGGCGAGATGGGGAGATAATTTCTATAGAGAGGTAGCGATGCCCCGTGCCCAATGCCCAATAATTTAAATAATTTAATGAAAATAAATCTTTCGTCATTGTTAATTCTTCCCGCTTCCGCTCACAAAATAGAAACTGATGAAGATGTCGGCGCTACTTTGCATATCGAACCAAATGATACACCCCGTGCTGGTGAAGCTGCACAAGCTTGGTTTGCTTTAACTCGTAGAGGCGGCAAGGTAATTCCTCTCAAAGAATGCAATTGTCAATTAGCTGTTTACAGCGAACCCCGGAAAACAGGAGAAGCACCACTTGCTCAACCAACTTTACAACCTATATCAGCCGAACGCTATCAAGGCATACCGGGAGCAAAAATTACATTCCCCAAACCAGGAGCGTATCAATTGGAGCTTACTGGCAAACCGATAAATGGTGTCACCTTCCAACCCTTTGAATTAAAGTTTGATATTACCGTAGCTGCCGGAACTAGGAAAGCTACAACAAATCAACAACAAACGGCAGATCCACAAAATATTAAAAATGTCAACAATAATCAAACCGATCAAGTAGGTTTACCCTTGCCATTTTGGGCTATCGGCTTCGGAGTTTTGATACTCATAGGTGGAATTTTTGTAGTGGTGCGAAAAAGCAAGGGTTAGGAGTTAAGCGTCTTGTGTGAGTAGTGAGTAGTGAGTAGTGAGGAGTTAGAAATTAGGAGTTATAGGATTTTAGATTGTCCCCCCATCCCCCCATCTCCCCCTCTCCCCTTCTTCTTAACTACTGTGTCGCTTCTGATGCCATTCCCAAGCATGAATCATGATTTCTTTGAGATTGGTATATTGTGGTTGCCAACCTAGGATTTGTCGGGCTTTTTCGGCACTACCGATCAAAGCAGGAGGATCTCCTGGACGGCGATCGCATTCTACTGCTTTAATATCTTTACCAGTTACAAGTCGTGCGGTTTCGATTACTTCTTTGACAGAAAAACCGTTGCCATTACCCAAGTTAAAAAAGCCGCTGTCGCCTCCTTTGAGTAAGTATTCTAAACCTAAAACATGAGCGTCAGCTAAATCACTAACGTGGATATAGTCGCGAACACAAGTACCGTCAGGAGTGGGGTAATCGGTACCGAAAATCGAGATTGATTCGCGTTTTCCTAAAGCTGCTTGCAAAACTAAAGGAATTAAATGAGTTTCGGGGTTGTGATCTTCTCCGAGTAAACCCCTATGATCTGCACCTGCGGCATTAAAGTAGCGAAAACGTACTGATTTCAAACCGTATGCGTCGTTAAAATCAGATAGTATCCGTTCTACCATTAATTTAGTTGCACCGTAGGGATTTATTGGATTTTGGGGGTGATCTTCCGGTATTGGTACTACTTCGGGAACTCCGTAAGTAGCACAAGTTGAAGAAAATACAAATTTCTTAACAGAAGCTGCTAGCATTGCTTCTAACAGGGTGATTGTACCGATAACATTATTACGATAATATTTAGCAGGGTCAGAAACCGATTCTCCTACGTAAGCGTAAGCAGAAAAATGCATTACTGCTGCAATGTTCCGCGATTTAAATAAATTATCGAGTAAATCGCGATCGCCAGTATCTCCTTGGATCAGTTCGACCTTGAGAACTTGCTCTACCAAGTCACGATGCCCGTAAACAAGATTATCAAGTATCAATACTTCATAACCTGCTTGCTTCAAAGCTAGTACGGTGTGTGAGCCAATATACCCGGCTCCTCCAGTGACCAAAATGGTAGTTTTTTCAGGAGACATAGATTTTCCATTAAATTTGACAACTACATAATAAATTTAATTTACTTAAGCGAGATTACTTATCCTCCAGACTACAAATACTAAACATGATTGATAAAAATTGCACTAAAATCACTACGAAGGTAATTTTAGTGTGTAGGGTGTGAGGTATTTGAACTCAAACAATGGTGCTACTACCATTTGACAGTAGAATAAATCAATTGCCCAGAGCCGAGAGTGACCGTACAGAAACATTTGAGAGTAAATTTATGTTTGACATATTGAGCAGAGTTCTTCTATGGCTAGTCATAGGTACTGTCATATTTAGCCTGTTTCAAAGATTCTATCCTTCGGGAACCTTTGTAGGGCGATTGGTAGTGGTGGTTTTTCTGGTTGTATTGTTATTATCCTTTGTTAATCCAGGCGAACCTGTTATTGCTTCCTTATGGAGAGTGATATCCTTTCCTCTCAAACCCCTGGGGGCGGCAATTTTACTGATGACTTTTGCCGCTCAGAGAATAAATGGCGGAGCAATTGATAAACCGGGGGGAATTTTTATTGGTTGGGCACTGACAATTTTATTGTTAGCAAGTACACCAGCGGTGGCCTATTTCTTGGTTCAATCACCTGTTGCTCAGGTAGCTTATCCTAATGTAGCTTTGATTCAACCGAAATCTGCAACCCTTGTCGCATTTACTGAAGAAACAAATGTAGCGAATATGTCAGAGATAGCTAGTGACATTGTTATCCCCCAAGTAGATGCAGTTCAAACAACAGTAGCATTTAATCCTAGTCAAATAAATATTCCGCCTTATCTTTTGCAAAGACCTGATACTATTCGTCGTCGGGGCTTACGTATAGAAGATTTTGTACCGAGTGCAGAAACTTTGCAATTGACCACTCGAGTTTGGGAAACTTACCTCAATCAAGTGAATAATTTCTTACGTCCTCGATAAGTCTTGCTTATTAACAAAAAAAATATACTAGGGTGTGGCGAGATACCGTACCCTAGTTTTTATTTGGGGAGATTGGAACGCCAACGCGAGGGATAATCAGTTGTTCGTTGTTCGTTATTCGTTGATAATTGATCAACCACACCCTAGGGGTGATAATTGATAATTGGTAACTGATTGCTCGAATGTCAAAATCACGACGCTTTATCAAACTTGTTGCTTATCTACGCCCTCATTGGCGAGACACAACTTTGGGTATTATCGCTTTATTGGTTGTTAATGGGTTAGGGGCTTACATACCTTTATTAATTCGCGGTTGCGTCGATCAACTTTCAGAAAGCTTTAACTATGAACAAATATTACGCTACGGAATACTTATTGTCTTATTAAGTTCTTCAATGTGGCTGATGCGGATGGCTTCCCGTATCTGGATATTTGGTGTAGGAAGACAGGTCGAATTTGACCTCAAGCAACGAATTTTTGAACATTTGCTCAAGTTGGAGCCTTCTTATTTTGCCACTAATACAGCTGGGGATTTAATTAGCCGCGCTACGAGTGATGTTGATAATATTCGACGATTGCTAGGTTTTGTAGTGTTAAGTTTTGCAAATACTATTTTTGCTTATGCCCTGACTCTACCTGTAATGCTTGCTATTAATGTAAATTTAACTATTTTAGCATTATTGCCGTATCCGTTAATGTTCTTTATGGTGTTGGTATTTAGCGAGCGTCTGCGCAATCAACAAACCGCAGTACAGCAGAATATATCGGATGCCAGTGACTTAATTCAAGAAGATATCAGCGGTATTTCCTTAATAAAAATTTACGCCCAAGAAGACTCGGAGCGTCGGGCTTTTGATAGAGAAAATCAAAAGCTGTTACAGGCTAACTTGAAATTAGCAAGAACCCAAAATACTTTGTTTCCCTTAATTGGGGGATTGGCTAATGTAAGTTCGTTGATAATTATCTGGATAGGGGCGAGTCAAATTGGTTCTAATCTTGATGTGGGCGATTTTCTTGCGTTGTTGGTATATGTTGGACGTTTGGTATTTCCTACGGCTTTATTAGGGTTTACGATTACAGCCTATCAGCGTGGGGAAGTTAGCGTCGATCGGGTTGAATCAATTTTCAGCGTGGAACCTAAAATTAAAGACTATAGTGATGCAATTCACCTGTCGCGAGAAGCAGTTAAAGGAGAATTAAGCGCCAAAAACCTCACATTCACTTACCCAGGCTCGGAAACTCCTGCATTAGATAACATTAATTTTAGTATCTTCCCGGGAGAAACAATCGCAATTGTTGGTTCTATAGGTTCGGGTAAATCGACTTTAGCGAATTGTTTACCGCGTTTATTAGATATCGATGAGGGAGAATTATTTTTAGATGGAGTGGATATTACTAAAATCGCTTTAACTGACTTGCGGGATGCCATCGCCTATGTTCCTCAAGATAGTTTTCTTTTCAGCAGCACCATTCAAAATAATATCCGTTATGGCGATCCCTTAGCCGAACAGCAAGAAGTTGAGACTGCCGCAGAATTGGCGCAAATTAGCTCGGAAATAACTAATTTTCCGCAAAAATACAACACTGTTGTCGGCGAACGCGGGATTACCCTTTCTGGCGGTCAAAGACAGCGTACATCTTTAGCTAGAGCAATGTTAGTTGATGCGCCGGTACTGATTTTAGATGATGCGCTCTCTTCCGTAGATAATCAAACTGCTACACAAATTTTAAAAAATTTATCTGGCGGTAGTAAACGTAAAACAGTTGTTTTTATCACCCATCAATTATCTGCTGCTGCGGCTGCAGACCGAATTTTTGTGATGGAAAAAGGAAAAATTGTCCAAATTGGCAATCAAATAGAACTTTTACAACAACCCGGACTTTATAAAACTTTATGGAGTCAGCACTATGTAGAAGAATTGCTGCATTAGACAATTATCAATAAACAATTATCAATGAACAATTAATTAATTGATAATTGATAATTGTTCACTGATTTAAAACGCTCCTACGCGAGCAATAATTACGTAAATAGTTTTAAAAATCAAAGATAAGTCATATAGGGGATGCCATTTTCTTTGATATTGCAAGTCTAGCTCGAACACTTGCTCGAAATCTTTAATTTTAGAACGTCCGTTTGCTTGCCATTCGCCTGTTAAACCTGGTTTAACGTACAAACGCTGCCAATGATGTTTGGAGTAAAGCATTACTTCGTCACCGGTTGGTGGGCGAGTTCCTACTAAACTCATTTCACCTGCGAAAACATTCCAAAACTGAGGTAGTTCGTCTAAACTTGAACTTCTTAAGAAACGCCCTACCTTTGTAACTCGAAAATCATTTTTACTTTTAAAAAATTGTCCGTTGGCTTCATTTTTTACTTGAGATTTTAATTGTTCCGCATCCGAAACCATTGAACGGAATTTACGAATGCGAAAAGTAGCTCCGTAAAGCCCGTATCTTTCTTGTGTAAAAAAAATAGGACCGGGACTATCTAGTTTGATTGCGATCGCAATTGGCAAAAATACAATCGCTAAAATAAACATACCCACCATGCTACCCAGAATATCTAGAAAGCGCTTGAATCTAGAATTCACTGAGGGATGAGCTGTTATTTGTGGGACCCAAGTTTTAGAGTTTGCACCCTCAACAATAGTTGTCATTGGTAATTGGAACATCGTCAAGCTAAATTTCGGCGGAAACGTATTCCTACCTAACAATATTTTGAATATAGACTCAGCTTTATGAAATTAATTATCTGAAGACCGTATATTTGCTGAATCTTCATCGAGATCGCTAAAATATCATTGTTTATAAACTTCCAGTAAAGAAAAAAAATATATCTAATGATAGATGATAATTAATTTTAACTATGGATTAATACGCGAGTGTATTTAAAATTGCTACTAATTAAATGCGTAAGCCATGCTTGCTAATTTGATATATAGCATCTGTGTGAGTGCGGGTAGAAATCATGTTTTCAAAGATTGATTTGATGAATAATTTGGTTGTATGGTAAGGCTTATAAGCTACTGAAAAAGAATATCAATTGGGTGAAAGTTTAGTTAATAAGTGGGGAGTGATACAATGCCTCAAACAAAAGGTTAAAACCATTTGGATGAGTAATTTAATACACGATCGTTGAATGAATAAAATTAAGTTATTCTTTTTCAACTCCCCCCTGTGCATTTCATCTAATATTTTGGGAAAAATGATTAATAGTATCCCTCTTAAGGTAGTGCTTACAAAAGTGCTACATTCTGTCTTCATTGTGGTTGGGGATAAAAAGTAGGTCCACAGTGGTGCTATACCAAGATTAAGGTGCTAAAAATGGTTGCAACTGGAGCAGACAAAGCAAAAGTAGGTCGTTTAGAGTCGATTGTGGAGCAAATAGGGGAAGCTGTACTTGCTACTACTGAGACAATAGAACGTCTTTCTGACAGGGTAGATAGTTTAAGCCTACAAGTAGAAGAACAGGGAAAACAGGTACAGCAGCAAGGGTATCAAATATTAGCATTGTGCGACGCAGTGCAAACTCTTGCAGAAAGTCAAGATGATTCTCTGCAAAGGCTTACTATGCTCACGCAAACACTAAACCGTTTAATGAATATTCTAGAAGCGGAAGATGGAGATTAATCAATTGTTTATTGTTAGTTGAGTAACGGCGATTTTTCCTGATAAACACATATCTACATCGCTACCGGGGGTTCTTTCTCGTTTGGCGTATTCGCCTACATAATAAAATTTATCGCCTTCGGTACGATAATTAATTGGTAAAGGTTTAGTGCAAGGGCTACAAAACACAATTTCTGGTTCTGCTTCTTCTGGTGAGAGATGTGGTAAATTAATATTCCAGAAATTTCCTGGTGGTAATGGACGATTTAATAGATCCCCTAGAAGTTTAACTGTCCATTTTACTGAATTATCCCAGTTAAATTCCCAGCCTTTTCTCTTGTATTGAGAAATCGCGATTGCTTTAATACCGTGCATTGCTGCTTCTCTGACTGCTGCGACGGTACCGCTGATGTAAGAATCAACTCCCATATTACCTCCGGCGTTAATTCCGGATAATACCCATTTGATTTCGGGACAAATATGGGTAATGGATAAACGAACACAATCTGCTGGAGTTCCAGCGATCGCATATGCGGTATCGGAGCGACGCTGTAGGGTTAGGGGAGTAGCCGTGGTAACTTGGTGTCCACAACCGGAGAACTGTTCTTGAGGAGCGGCGATAATAACTTGAGATGAAATTGCCGATTTTTCTACCGCTTTGAGCAGTGCTTGAATACCGGGAGCATCTATACCGTCATCGTTAGTTAAAATCAAACTCATAAATCTTTTTTGTCAATTAGCGAAGTACTAGCCCTTCCGATTTCTAAGCATATCTCCTATATACAAAAAAAGACAAACGAAGAGTAGTTAGGTGTGAGGAGTGAGTAGTGAGTAGTTAGGAGTTAATAGTTAATCCACCGCTATTTTCTCCCCCTGCTCCCCATCTCCCCATCTCCCCATCCCTTATACCTTCGGAGCCCATACCTTTTTATAATCATCCATAGCGCCGGTATAATCTTTAAGCTTAGAACGAGCATTACCTCGATTGATATAAGCTTTGTCATTCTTAGGATTTAGTCGCAAAGCCTGGGTATAATCTTCGATTGCTTTACCATAATCTTTGAGATGGGAATAAGTATTACCCCGATTGATGTAAGCTTTGTCATTTTTGGGGTTAAACTGCAAAGCTAGGTTATAATCATCGATTGCTTGGCTATAATTCTTCAACTTATAATTAGCATCACCACGATTTAGATAGATTTCGGCATTGTTACCATTAAATTGCAAAGCTAAAGTATAACTTTCTACAGCTTTACTGTAATCTTCATTTTGATAATAATCATTACCCCGATTAATATAAACTTCTGGATCTTGAGGTTTAGATGGTAAAATTTCCGTAGGTTTAGACACTACTCGATGGTATTCGTTGCTAAGTTCGGAACTGATAATATTAGAATCAACAGTAACGGTATAGTCGGATTTGATTGATTTATCTTCAATAGAATCTAGAGTTATTTCTGCATAATTATCTTCAATTTTAGGAAGAATCAATTCCGGACTATAGTCATTAATATAGTCAGGATTAATGCTTAGAGCTTGTGTATAATCGGCGGTTGCTCCATTATAATCTCCAAGTTCAGAACGAATAAGTCCTCGACTGTATCTAGCTTCAGCATCATTGGGGTTATATTGCAAGTATAGATTTAAATCTGCAATTGCACCTTGATAGTCTCCAAGCTTGTGAAGGGCTAATCCTCTTTGATAATGGGCTTTAATTCCATTGGGCTGGAGTTGTAAAAACTGGTTAAAATCTCCTACTGCTGCTTCGTAATCTCCTCTTTGTGCTTTATCTAATCCTTGTCGATAAATAACTTCGATAAATTCAAGATTACGGCGAATTTCGGCTTCTTTTTCCTGTCGCAACATGATGCTGCGCGATATGGTGATGACGTTACGTCGCATTTCCAACTGCGCGATCGCCTGAGTGCTTAATGTTTTTAATGCTTCTTGTTGTTCTAAACTTAAATCTCGTGGTATTGTATCAATTACACATAAGGTCCCGATACAAAATCCTTCTGGCGTAATTAAAGGTGCCCCAGCATAAAAACGAATATTGGGTGAGTGAGTAACTAAAGGGTTATCTGCAAACCTTGAGTCTTTCAAAGCATTGGGGACAATAAAAGGTTCCTCCTGCATAATCGCATGAGCGCAGAAGGCTACATCTCTACTAGTACAATCTACATCTACACCAATCTTCGATTTAAACCATTGGCGATCGCCATCTACTAAACTAATCAAGGCAATAGGGGTATGACAAATTTGTGCCGCTAAAAAGGTAAAATCATCAAATACTTTCTCTGGGGGAGTATCCAGTATTTGATATTGGCGAAGTGCTGCTAATCTTGCTAGTTCGTTGTTAGGTATTGGTGGTTGCAAGCCCATTTTTTCTGTCTCCGAAAATTACTCTTAGAAAAACCAAAGTCAAGGGTTCCCATAATAATTTTTAGAATAAAAAATTATTATGGGTGCCCGTCAATCAATTTTTAATTAATCCCACGGAAAAATACGGGAGGATGAGGATTTTACATTGACGATTATCGAAAATTTCCATAGTTTAAGCTGGTACTGCGTGACGGAATCAAAAATACAAAATAAAAAAATACTTTTAGGTTTTGTATCTAAACTTTACACAGATTTAAAATTAGTAACTTTTATGACCGCAGTTGACTATTTAGCTTACAACTAGAATATAAAATATAAAATTGGTTGATTCTGAACTATCGCAATGCTTCATACATTAAACAGCCCCGATTGTATAACAGTATTCTTAAGCAGTTTTGAAGTATTTCTTATTATATATTTATGTATATTTAGCAATAGTTCATATATTATAGTAATATTTTTTACGTTTGGCTAAGATTTACTTTGATATACAAAACTGATTATATTTGGTTGAATTTAACATATGTTATATAAGTAACATTAAGAATATCTATATTTGCTGAAAATTATTGACTAATTACCCATTTTGTATTGTGTTGAGAAGTTATGTTTTCTCATTTTATATTTATTTTTAATCTCAATTTTGTATAATCTGCTTCTAGAGTGCCGAGAAGTTTTTATTTATATGAATACAAAATTAAAATAGTCTTAAGACTGTCATGAAAATAAAAGATATTTTGGTGTAAATAATGATTCCAAATTTCAGGAAAATATGAAAAGTTAAATATAAAGAAGGAATACCCTTTACTCTCAGTGATAAACCGAATCGAGAAAAAATAGAAATCAATATTTCAATAGCAAAATAATGACAAATCAAATTTGGATTGCGACTACTTTCATTGCTTTTATGCTTTTGTTTACAGTAGTCGGGATCTATTCGGCAACTCAAAAGCAAAATAACACTACTGATTATCTGTTAGCCGGTAGAAATGTAAATCCTTGGCTAACAGCGCTTTCAGCTATGTCTACGGGGCAAAGCGGCTTCTTATTTATTGGTCAAGTTGGTTTTGCTTATAAAGCAGGAATTTCTTCTATTTGGCTAACTATTGGTTGGGCTATAGGAGATTATATTGCTTGGTGGCTTTTTTTCAAAAGATTAAGAGAAATTTCCGAAGAAACCCAAACAGACACAGTTTCTGGTTTCTTAGGTCAAAATACCAACGGTGTGCGCCAGATTACCATAATTTCAGCTTTAATTACCATAGCTTTTCTAGGTCCTTATGCTGCAGCACAACTTGTAGCCGGAAGCAAAGCACTCAGTACAGTTTTTAATTGGGATTACAGTTTAGGTATTATTATCGGAACTGTAATTGTTGTTATTTACTGTTTTTCTGGAGGTATCCGTGCCTCAATTTGGACGGATACAATACAGTCAATAATCATGATTGCTTCATTGCTGATGCTCTTAGTCGTTTCCATTACAAAATGTGGTGGATTCAATGGACTTTGGACGCAACTAGCCGAAATTGAACCAGCTTTGGTAAGCTTAAGTCCAGCAAGTTTACCATTAGGTTTTATACCCTTCTTTATCGGTTGGATGGTAGCTGGATTTGGTGTAGTCGGGCAACCTCACATTATGGTGCGTGCAATGGCAATTGACAATGCGAACAATGTCGCCAAAGCTCGAAATATCAAAGTAGTTGCTGGCTTAACCACCTCATTCGCTGCTCTTGGTGTGGGTTTATGTGGACGGGTATTGTTACCCGAATTATTAAGTAACAGCGATCCAGAATTAGCATTACCCTTGCTATCTTTAGAATTATTGCCCGCTGCCTTAGTGGGCTTAATGCTGGCAGGAATATTTTCTGCAACAATGTCTACCGCAGATTCACAGATACTTTCATGCTCGGCAGCCCTTACCCAGGATATTTTTCCTCAATTTGCTCATTCTTATAAATTGGTGAAGTTGGGTACCTTAACTGTAACGACAATAGTCTTTATAATTGCCTTATTCGGTAGCCAAAGTGTATTGTTGTTGGTCCTCTTTTCTTGGTCAGCTTTAGCCTCAGCATTAGGACCTTTATTTATAGTAAGGGTATTACAAAAACCTATCAATAAAACCGTCGCCATCGTAATGATGGTAGTTGGAATATTAACCGCCTTAATATGGAGAACAACACCCGAATTATCAAGGCTTGTTTACGAAGTACTTCCCGGAATGGCTGCGGGATTATTAGTTTATTTTGTAGCCATGTTTATTACTACTAATTTGAAAGCAGCAAGTAGGAAGTAGAAGAGAGAGTTAAAAGTTATGAGTTAGAAGTTTCGCTCGGAGTTTATTAATACATAAATATTTCTCAGAAATTAGTAGTAGAAGATGTATTGTATTCTTCAAGCTAAACTTCAGTATAATTATTGTTGATAATTAACCGATAGTGTTAACTTTCACTCAACGTCAAACCCCAAACCCCAATTCCGCGATTAATCTAACACTTTCATTAACCGCACAAGAGCGCACTCGTTCAAGGCATCGCTTCCCAGCTTCAGATGGACAAATGGTGTGTTTGCGTTTATCCAGGGGAACTGTATTGCAAAATGGCGATATTCTAAAAGATGAAACCAATGGCGTTTCCATTGAAATTATCGCCAAACCGGAACCAGTTTTAACAGTAACAGCCCAAAATCAGCTAGCTTTAATTAAAGCTGCATATCACCTGGGTAACCGTCACGTACAGTTAGAAATTACACCAAATTATTTGCGTTTATCGACGGATTCGGTGTTACGTCAAATGTTAGAACAGCTTGGTTTACAAGTAACAGAGGATATTTTACCCTTTCAACCGGAAACAGGTGCATATGGACACCATCATCTCCATTAGGAGATGGGGAGATGGGGAGATAGGGAGATGGGGAGAATAAAATTCCTAATTCTCAACTACTCACTGTTTACTGCTGACTGTTCACTGTTCACTGTTTTAATCCAAAATCTGAAATTGAGTAATCTTCTTCGTCTTTTACAGCTTGTCAGTCCTGCTTTACCCGTGGGAGCATATAGTTATTCTGAAGGATTGGAAACCCTAGTTGAACTTGAGATAATTAATGATTCCGAAAGTCTTAAGCACTGGTTAACTCAAGAGTTACGTTACGGTGCAATTCGGGTTGAAGCAGCAGTGATGTTAAGAGCTTATTCTGCTGCAGGGGCAAAAGATTTACCAGCTTTATCCTACTGGAATAATTGGCTGTCTGCATCTCGTGACACCGAAGAATTACGTAATCAATCTCAACAAATGGGAGGTTCTTTAATTCGGTTATTGAAGGAATTACAACCGCAGATAATACCTATAATTACAGCTTTGGGTAGCCCTTGTAATTTTGCGATCGCCTTTGGTATTGCTGCTGTTAGCTGGGAAATTGATCCGCAAGCAGCTTTAGTAGGATATTTGCACAGTTGGGTTAGCAATTTAATTACCGCAGGAATAAAGTTGATTCCCCTGGGACAAACTGCAGGACAATTATTATTACAAGAGTTACAAGAATTACTTAACAGCGCTACAGTAGAAATTATGAATTTACAGGACGATGAATTAAGCTGTTGTAGTTGGGGTTTATCTTTAGCAAGTATGGCACACGAACAACAGTATACAAGGTTATTTCGTAGTTAAATCAATTATCAATGAACAATGAACAATGAACAATTATCAACTATCAACTATCAACTATCAACTATCAACTATCAACTATCAACTATCAACTAACAACTAACAAATAACAAATCATGAGTTTTCGAGTTGGTGTTGCTGGGCCTGTGGGTTCGGGAAAGACTGCTTTGGTAGAATTATTGTGTAAGTCTATGCGCGATTCTTATCAAATTGCAGTTGTAACGAATGATATTTATACTCAGGAAGATGCACAATTTTTAACAAAATCCCAAGCCTTATCACAAGAAAGAATTGTAGGTGTAGAAACTGGCGGCTGTCCCCATACTGCTATCCGAGAAGATGCTTCAATGAATTTAGCTGCGATTGAACAGTTAGAAGTGCTTTTCTCTGATTTAGATTTGGTATTTTTGGAAAGTGGTGGCGATAATTTGGCTGCAACTTTTAGTCCTGAATTAGTTGATTTAACTATTTACGTGATTGATGTTGCCGCTGGCGATAAAATCCCTCGTAAAGGTGGTCCCGGTATTACTAAATCGGACTTACTAGTAATAAATAAAATTGATTTAGCTCCCTATGTTGGTGCCGATTTACAAGTAATGGAAAGAGATGCTCGGAAAATGCGCGGGGAGAAACCTTTTGTATTTACAAATTTGAAACAACAAGAAGGTTTAACCAAGATTATTGATTTTGTTTCCACAAACATTTGTTAGAACAGTAATATCAAATCCGGCTAATTACTTATTATATAGTTGAACGTAAAATACTTACTATTACTACTAACTCCTAACCCCTAACTTTTAAACCATTCATCGCCAATAATGCACTACCATAAGCAGCTTCTGTATTCGTAGAATAAAGTACCGGAACTCCTAAATATTGCTGACGAATTTCACTCCAAACGCGATTTTTTGCACCGCCACCAGCCGTATAAACACGAGTTAAATTATCTGTTCCAAGTTCTTGTAACAACTTATATCCCCGGGCTTCTATTCTGGCGATACTTTCTAACAAACCATGCAGAAATTGCACTGAATTATCGGGACGCGGTTCTAATTGGGGTGGTAAATTGGGGTCATTAATTGGAAATCTTTCTCCAGGTTTTAATAATGGATAATAATCCAATTCACTTGGTTTCATAACATCTATTTCCCGGCTAAGAATTTCCAATTCATCCGCCGTGAAAAATTGCTTTAATACAGCACCCCCCGTATTAGAAGCGCCTCCTGTTAACCATAAATCCCCGAAACGATGGCTATAAATCCCGTACTTGGAATTATCTACACGAGTACGACTTAAGAGTTTTAAAACTAATGTAGAACCCAAAGAAGTTACCGCTTCACCGGGAGATTTTGCTCCACTAGCGATAAATGCTGCAATACTATCTGTCGTACCCGCACAAACCAAGCAATTTTTGGGAAAATTATATTTCGCAGCAATATCGGAGCGCAATTCTCCCATAGGATTTCCCGGAATTATGACTTTTGGTAGATGAATTGATATTTTTAGTTTGTTAAACCATTCCGGATATTGCAATGCTTCCACATCGTAACCAAGTTTCAAAGCATTGTGATAATCGCTAATACCTAGCTTCCCATGCAAAAGAAATCCCAACCAATCTGCTTGATGTAAAAAATATTTAGCTTTTGTAAAAGAAGGTAACTGCATCATCCATAACAGCTTTACAAGACTAGAAGTAGCACTTAATACGGTGTGATTCGGTGGCGCGATGTTTTTCAATTTTTCTCGCATCACCCCTCCCCGTGCATCGTTGTAGAGCAAAGGTGCATCAACAGGATTCCCCTGGGCATCGCATAGCAAAACAGTAGAAGAAGTACCGTTAATGGCAATGCGGGTGATTTCTTGCCGTAATTCCCCGTCAATTTGTTTTAAAAGACTAAATAAAGCATTTTGCCAGCAATTTGTTAAATCAGTCTCTTCATAGGCTTTAAAAGGGTATCGCACCTCCGCCACAATATTAAATGCCGAATCTATTGCCACACCTCTAGCGCCAGAAGTTCCAAAATCTATGCCTAGATACATTTTTAATCAGTTATCAATTATCACTTGCCATTAGGCGCAGGCGTATATCAGTGTCCCATGCCTAATGCCCATTTTCCCACTCCAATTGTTGCATCTTGTAACAAGTTATTTCACAATTTGGGCAAAACAGGGAAAAGTAGAAAGCGAAGTAATAATCGTTTAGTTAGATTGGGAGATTTCTTCACATGTCAATTTCAGACACTCAAGTCTATATCGCTTTGGCTGTAGCACTTATTCCAGGTTTTTTAGCTTGGCGTTTAGCAACTGAACTCTACAAGTAAATTAATTTTTAGTTATTGAAACTAGCGTAGAGTTTGTAATCCTGGTAACACTAAGTGTATTTTCCGGAATCATGTAACTTTTACTTGTAAGTTACTTAAGAAAACACACTTACAAGTACCGGGATTATTTTTTTACTAAGCTTCTAAGTGTAGCAGTTTGAGAAAAATGAAGTAAGATGGCATCACATGAAAATCGTAAATAGCTTTAGTTAGATATTTACTAAGTATTCGTTGTTTTTGAACAGATTAAGTCTATTATCATGAACGCAATTCAATCGACAAGAGAGGAAGCTCAACCGATACAGCAGCGTCGGACTATTCCTCGACCAAAACGGCACCTGCGCCAACGTTCATATGAAGTAATGGCATTGGAAACAACAGTAAAAATAGGAGTTAATTTAGCGATTTCCGCAGTAGCAATATCAGCTTTAACCCAGCTTTTACCTCATCATTGGTCAGGACAAGAAAAATTACGACAAATGCGTACTGAAGTTAAAACTGCTCAAGAACGTGTTAACAAACTAAGATCAGAATTTAGTAATACTTTTGATTCTCGTCAAGCTAGTAACATTATGCAACAGCAGGGAAATCGAATACCCTCCAATAAAAAAAGAATTATATTGACAAATAATACAACACCGGCTGAAAGTAGAGAATTTACACCCTAGTGCTTAGAGGAAATATTATTATTATATTAAATAAAGGTGATTCCTAGGAACCTGTATATAATCTCTCAAAAGAAATTAAACAGCTAACAGCTAATAGTTAATAACCAGTCCTTAGTTAATAAGAGCATTTACTATATAGTTATCATCTATTAGCTATTAGCAACTTCCAAAAATTGATGTATTATCTAATCCTAAACTAGACGTGCGATCGGTCTTCATTTGAAATGGGTAATTGTGCTTAGAAGTATTATTTGTATACTAATCTCAGATTTCATATTCCGGACTCATGGGAAGCAGTAGCTCGTTCAACCAATTTTCGATTTGCAAACGCAGGGTAAGTGTTTGCTTATCAGTTTCACCATCGGGAGTTGCTAATTTTTCTAAAGCGCGATAATAATCGGCGATCGCACAATTCCATTCGCCCCAAAGATGGAAAGTTCTGGCTTTTTCAGCCAAAATGTGACTTTGTAATTCGCCAAAAAATAGTGCTGTTTCAAAATTGTCAATAGCTTCGTTATATTCTCCCAGATCGCGTAAAGTAATACCTCGATTAATCCAGGCTCTAACGTGAGTGGGATTTAAATCCAAAGCTTTTTCATAATCTGCCAATGCTGCTTCCAAATCTCCAACAACAGCATAATAATTTGCTCGGTTATTATAAGCACTAGCCAATCCGGGATTTAGTCGTAGCGCCTTGTTCAAATCCCGAGCCGCTTTTTGCATTTCACCACTCTGAAAATAAATCAAACCCCGATTATTGTAATCAATTGCATTATCCGGATGGCGTTGAATTAAAAGATTTAAAGCAGCGATCGCAAAACGATAATTGCCTTTTTTAGCTGACTTTAAAGCACAAGAGCGTAAATCTTTATCTTCGTAAGCGTACAATTGACTATTACTATCCTCATAGCTATGGTCATGAGCAGTAAACTTCACAGCTCTAGATTGGCTGATATCCTTAGTTTGCTTGTTACCGAATGTTGAAAATAAGTTAATCTTCATATCATCCTGCCTGAGTAGTTAGCTCTATAAAATAGATTGATAGTACATGCGTCCGCTTTTGATGGCTGTCCCCGTGTTAAGATTCACCATCCGTCGTTCCCATGGGAATTTTTTTCTAAAAAAAATCTCGTGGGTGCCCGTCAATTCCAACATCAAACTATCCAAAATATATAGTTGACGGGAACCCTTGACGCTGGAAAACCCAAGTCAAGGGTGTAATTACACCGTTGCCTTGGAATTCAATAATGGATACCAAAGCTTCACAATCAATTCCAGAAAATAACAAATAATTGCAATTTAAAACGCCACCCACCGTAACCGCGATCGCAACTGGTACAATGCTTTCAAGCAATATATATTTTTATCGTTCGTTCATTGATTGTTCATAAATTTTTACACAGTAACCAAATGGTAAATACAACTTCTTATCCTGATGCTCCCGATTTAGCCGCAGATGATTACATAGTCATCGGTTTAGCAACCTGCTTCGTCAAAGAAGACGGCGAAGTGCATCAAGTTGACGTAATGGAACCCATCCCCTCAGCATCTTTAGAGTCGCTATTCAAAGGTATTCCCACTTCCTACAAATCAGCCGTAGCCACAACATTAGGAAGTATCTTAGATGGTGAAACACCTTGCAAACCACCAGAATTAGATAATGGAGCACAAATAGTCAACGACTTTAGCGAAAGAGTATTTGCCGCAGCACGTACCTACAAGCGCAAGGAAGAAGCAAAATCTCTAATCCCTTTAGGTACTACTTACAGTGACTTTAAATACTCCACAGAAAAAAAACGAGTATTAAACGCTAAAAGAGTAGTTAGCAAAGATGACAACGTGAAACAGCATTCTCATACTCATAAAGTTTTGTAATTGGGAATGGGGCATTGGGCATTGTCCCGTGATTTAATCCTTACGTAGGGTGTGTGACGGTTACGAGAAATTTTCAAGGTTAACGCAATAATTTGGTATTACCGTCACGCACCAACGATAATTTAATGGTAGGGGCACGTGACGGTCACGAGAAATCTTCAAGGTTAATGCAATAATTTGGTATTACCGTCACGCACCAAAGATAAATCGAGAATTGAGCTGCTCTGACGGTCACGAGAAATTTTCAAAGTTAATGCAATAATTAGGTATTACCCTCACGCACCAAAGACAAATTGTCATCACAACGTACATTCATCAGTGAAAATCCCAATTAAATATTAAATTTACCCGTAAAAATAAATATATTCTTAACGAAATTATCCGTAATTTTCCTGTAATAAAATCTAAGTTGAATTTTGTACCAGGTTATCTAAACTAACAGGAAAACAATATGGATTACCCAGTGAAGCTGAGTGGGAATATGCTTGTCGGGCTGGAACTACTACTCCTTTCCATTTTGGCGAAACCATAACAACTGATTTGGCAAATTACTACCCTAATTACCCATACGGTGCGGCACCGAAAGGTAAATATCGCAAACAGACTACAGATGTAGGAACTTTCCCTGCTAACTCCTTTGGACTATATGATATGCATGGCAATGTTTGGGAATGGTGTCTTGATGATTGGCATTATAATTATCAGGGTGCGCCAACTGATGGTAGTGCCTGGTTTGATGATAATAAGAGTCTTTCTCAAAAAACTGGTGAAATCCTTCTGCGGGGTGGTTGCTGGCAATACGTTCCACACTTCTGCCGTTCCGCTTATCGCTACTACTCTTCGCGCGTTTACTACGACTACCATATTGGTTTTCGTGTGGTGTGTGCCGTCGGGAGGACTTAATTAGCTCTTTTCTCTTTTCCTCTTTTACCCTCTGCACTATTTTCTTTACCTTACCCTCCGCCGTAAGATTTATTTAATTTGTGTAGGGTGTGTGACGGTTACGAAAAATTATCAAGGTTAATGGAAAAATTTGGTATTACCGTCACGCACCAATCGATTTATTTCGCTTATTAATATTTACTAATAACATTTAAAAATTATGAATTAATATCTTTTCCAAGATACGTGATTATTTTATATGTTGTCACAATACCCTGATGGTGCGTGACGGTAAATTTATTATTAATCGTTTT
>ERZ1740059.615-NODE-615-length-18488-cov-7.828677_pt1 | contig 18488 bp, 13 predicted proteins | sample MGYA00581744_ERZ1740059 | MGnify/ENA primary metagenome ERZ1740059 (study PRJEB43018, sample SAMN04849738) | marine metagenome | isolation source: floating plastic debris | place: Pacific Ocean | collected 2008-08-28 | study: EMG produced TPA metagenomics assembly... | reverse complement strand
GATTAGTCACTTGTGGACTCAAAAATAATTATCTAGAGCACAGCACTTTCTCAGTGTGTGTTCATCTAATAAAAAAGGCTTAGTTCTATACTTTGAACCAAGGGGAGACACTGATTGCCTTCAATTTTTCTGACGATGTTATAGAGTAAGACACCAGCCATGACGAGGTCATCCAGTCCGATTCGACTCCTACTTGCAGATGATGAAGACATTATCCGCTATGGACTAAACGCGATTTTGCAATGCGAAGCGGCCATAGAAATTGTCGGTGAAGCATGTAACGGTCAGCAGGCGGTTAATCAGGCCCAGCAGTTAAAACCCGATATTGTATTGATGGATATTGGGATGCCGATTATGGATGGCGTAATGGCGACAGAAAAGATATGTCAGGCACTACCTGATGTGAAAGTTTTAATCTTGACAACCTCTACTAACGATAGCCACTTGCACAATGCGATCCAAGCAGGTGCTACCGGATATCTCCTAAAAAATATACCACCCGAAGATTTTATTCATATTATTCAAAGTACCTATAAAGGTTATATGCAATTTGACCCGACGATGGGCCAAAAATTGCATCAACAACTTAAGCCGTCAGCTCCCAAACGGTCTGCTTGTTCTTGGAAGGAGGTGACGCCTCGTGAGCAAGAGGTTTTACAGCTAATTGCTGAAGGTGCTAATAACCGCGAGATTTCACAACAGCTCCATATTGCTGAAAAAACCGTTAAAAATCATGTCAGCAATATTCTGAATCGAGTAGGACTACGGGATCGAACTCAGCTGGCTATTTGGGCCAATACTACCCATGTAGACGAGTTGCAGCCTGCCTAAGCTTGAAAATGCTACGTTGGAACCTCTGGGCAAAATTTAGCTTCTTTTTCTTGTTAGTGTGGCTATTGGTGAGTGGCTCGACCATAGCACTGCTCTCGCAACATCTGAACGATCAGGCAGAACAGGCCGTGAGAGAGAGAGCAGAAATTGTTCTGACCTCAATGCAGGCTGTGCGTAACTATACCCGCGAACACGTACAGCCCTTGTTGAGTGACAATACGACGGCATTTGTTCCAGAAAGTATTCCTAATTTTGCTGCTCGGTCTGTGTTTACAGATTTTCAGCAGCAGGATGCTTTACTTGAAGATTTTTTATATAAGGAAGCAACGCCCAATCCTACTAACCTGGACGATCTAGCAGATGCTTTTGAAGCAGATATTTTTAGTCAGCTAAAAAACTATGTGAAGACTGAACCACAGGTGTTGTCTGGGTATCGTTCTTTGGATGAGAAAAAACTCTTTTATTTGGCACAACCGCTCATTATGAAGGATGCCAGTTGTTTAGAGTGCCATGGCAGTGCTAGCGATGCGCCTGAGTACCTGGTGGACATGTATGGTGACCGTAATGGGTTTGGCTGGAAACTAAATGATGTGGTGGCGGCTCAGATGGTCTATGTGCCAGCAGATGTTATTTTTGCTCGCGGACGTCAGAACCTTCTAACGGTGACAAAAACGCTGCTAGGGATTTTGGGTGCATTTTTTGTGGTCATTAATCTATTGCTGTGGCGAACCGTTGTTAGACCACTCAGAATCCTAACCAACACGGCCAAATCTGTGGGTAGTTGCCCCATTCAGCAACAGTATGTGTCGTATCCCCAGGATAAGCACCTGGAACAATTAACCCTGCGACGAGATGAGCCTGGGCAGCTAGCGCGCTCGTTTCAGTACATGATTTATGTTCTGGGTCAGCGGGAGCAAGACCTGCAGCTGGCGGTACAAGAGCGGACCCAATCGCTTGAGCAGGAAATGCGCGATCGCAAAACCGCCCAAGATGCCCTCCAAACCTATTCCCATGCCATGAACCATGACCTACGTAATTTGGTCATGGGTATTGCTAACCTGGTGCAGGGCGTCCTTTTTCGCTCATCCAAGGGCGTTGCAGAGGCCGATTGGTCTAGTCAGCCACCACCCATCACCATAGAGCCTAAGGCGCTTTCCATGATTCAGCAGAGTTGCGATCGCCAACTAAAACTGATGAGTTCGCTGATGGATGTACAATCTGCCGATATTTGGCTGATGTCCTTGCAGCTAACCAGTGTGAACCTACAACAGCTGATAGCAGACTTAACAAGTTTCTATCGTGCCAAACAGCTGGCATCAGGCTGTAGAGTAAACAATCGCCTTCCCTCTGAGGTGCCATTAGTTTCTGGAGACCTCAGCCAGCTGAGACGAGTCTTTGAAAATTTAATTGATAACGCCTTGAAATATAACCCCCACGGTGTGTCCATCACCTTGACTGCCGATGTGTGGGAAGACGACCAGTCCATGATTCGCTGTGCCGTAACAGACAACGGCATTGGTATAGAGTCTGCCAAGAACCAAAACTTATTCAAAATCTATGCCCGTGGAGATGTTCATGCTGCGGTGCCGGGCTATGGCCTTGGGCTTTATATTTGTCGAAAAATTGTTGAAGCCCACGGTGGGAGTATTGGCGTGGAGAGCCCTGCCACTGGAGGGGCAGAATTTTGGTTTACACTACCGCTATAGCCCATGAGCTAGCGCCATCGGGCACTGCAGAGACGCGGTTACAGCTGGGCCGTGATTGTCTTACCATCAGCGGGTCTACCCCATAAATAACCTTGCATATACTCACAACCCAAGGTTTCTAGCGTGGCTAATTGCACCGAGTTTTCCACGCCTTCAGCGGTAACAGTCATGCCTAACTCATGGGCTAAATTAACAATTGCCTTGATAACCTTCAGACCCTTGGTGGTGCTGTTCATCTGGCGAATAAAGGAACGATCAATCTTTAGATTTTCAATCTTTAAGCTATACAAATAGCTGAGCGATGAGTAACCTGTGCCAAAATCGTCAATGCTGACCATAATTTGATAGCGTTTAAGCTGCTCTAGTGTTGCCAACACAGCATCGGTTTGTTGCATCAATCCATATTCAGTAATGTCGAAGGCTAGATTTTGATGATCAATCTGGGTTATTTCCAGAATGTTGTCTAAGTAGTCAATAAAGTCTCCCTGGGCCAGCTGCCGAGCTGATAAATTAACATGTAATCTAAACGACGAATGGAGTAAATTTTTCTCATGCCAATCTTTTAACTGATAGCAGGCTCGGCTTAATACATACCGATCTAGGGCAACAATGAGATCTGTGTCTTCCGCTATGTTAATAAACTCTGCAGCCGTGAGAATACCCCTTTCGGGATGATGCCAACGGACCAGGGCTTCTAACCCATTGAGATTGTTGTCTGCTAAGGAGATAATGGGATGGTAAACCAGGGCTAGTTCCTGATTTTCGAGTGCCATATGCAGCTCGTTTTGAATTTGAAAAGAAGAGAGAGTCTGCTGATGCATAGCGGGATTAAAGACCTGAATTTTCCCGATACCGGCTGCTTTAGCCTTAGATAAAGCCGTATTGGCATCCCTGAGAATGTGGCTAGATTGCCTATATTGGGTTGAATATAGGGCAATGCCAATGTCAACTTGTCCATAAACTGAATAATTGTCAATGGCAAAGGGATAGCTCATGTCTTGCTGAATTTTTCTGGCAAATTGAAGAATGTGTTCTTTGCTTTGGAAGTTTTCCACTAAGATGGCAAAGGTATCTTCTCCAAAATTTGCTAAAAGGCAACCGGACTCTATCAGGGTTTCTAACCGACGGGTCATGGCCCCGATCATTTGGTCTACAGCGTGGTGTCCCAGTGCGCTTTTAACCAGCTGTAGCCGATTATACTCAAGCAATATCAGGGCTAACCCATCGAACTGATTTGAGTTTGCTGTCAGTGCCTGTTGCAATCGCTGGGTCAAAAAGACCCGGTTGGGCAACTTCGTCAGATTGTCGTGGGTAGCCATGTGTAGAATCTCTTCTTGCATGCGCAACCGTTCACCAATCTCTCGCTCTAATTGAGCGGTTCTCTGAATGACCCGTTGTTCTAAATCAGTATTGAGTTGTTGAATTTCAGATTGGGCTGCGCGCAATTTGAGGTGGTTGCTAACCCGTGCCAAGAGTTCCTCGGCCTGAAATGGTTTGGGGATATAGTCCACACCGCCTAACCCAAATGCCTTGACCTTATCATCGGTTTCGTCTAAGGCACTGAGAAAAATTATTGGAATCTCTTGGGTCAGCGGACTTGCCTTGAGCAGCCGACAAACTTCGTACCCATCCATTCCCGGCATCTTTATATCTAGCAGGATCAGATCTGGCTGGGCTGCTTTAGCAATTTTGAGGGCAACTTCGCCATTAATGGCGCTACGCACCTTATACCCCTGCTGAGCTAGCACTGTAGAAAGGAAGTCGAGATTTGGAGGAACATCGTCCACGACCAAAATATCTCCGAAGAGCATTTGATTTTGCAATGCGTTTAATGATTTGGCCATGGTGCTCAGAATCAAAAGAGGGGTCTGGCGTTGACTTGAGATATTGGTCGTAATCTGTCGTGATTGGTGGATAGACGTAACTGGAATATTGTTTTTGCTGCCTTTACATCATAAGCTTAGAAATTTTTTCGTTGGACGGATAATTCGCATAGTTTCGCAATCAGATCGCAGCGAAATCCTTTGACTAGATTTCTCAGGGCCGCAGCTAATGGGTTGTGGGTAGGCGGTAGCTGGTCAATTAACTGAGATACCCATTCTGCATCTGCCAAACTAGAGGCAGAATGAAGCTGCTGCAACCATTCTGCTGGCTGTTGCGATAGTTGCTGGCGGGTGGCTGCTTGCAGGCTGTCAGATGCTAAAACAGCAGGACTAGCCTCCTGTTCATAGATATAACGCACTCCGAGATATTGGTGCAATTTGTCAAAAATAATGCTGTCTTGAAAGGGTTTGCGTACGAAGTCATCACAGCCTGCGGATAAGATGATCTGCTTTTCACTTTCTAGGGCACTGGCTGTGAGGGCGATAATGGCGGTTGCTTGACCCCGGATATGGGCACGAATATGCTGGGTAGCTTCATAACCATCCATGACCGGCATTTGCATATCCATCCAAATCATATGGGGCTGCCATTCCTCCCAAATTTCGATGGCTTCTTTCCCGTTGACCGCTTCGCGGACGTCAAACCCTACGGGCTCTAACAGTTTTACTAGCAGGGTCCGGCTGGCCCACTTGTCTTCGACTACGAGGATGCGATAGCTAGGCTGATCTGGCGCTAGACGGACCACGGATAGGGACGATGTGGGTTTGCTTTCGTCTAGATGATTGATGACGACGACGGGGAGATTGAATCGAAAGGTGCTACCTTTGCCCAGGGCGCTGTCAACCGATAGTACGCCGCCCAGATAGTCGACGTAGGTCTTGCTGATGGCTAACCCTAGACCCGTGCCACTTTGGGCCTGCCGCCCAGCGTCGGTTTGATAAAAGGCTTCAAAGAGATGTTGACGCTGATCGGGCGCAATCCCTAGGCCCGTATCTTCTACGTCAAACTGTAGCTGCCCTCGAACCCTGACGGTGACGTGGCCAGTATGGGTGAACTTGATGGCGTTGCCCATCAGATTGATGAGAATCTGCCGTAGTTTGGCCTCGTCAGTTTCAATATATTGAGGTACCTCGGGCTCACATTCAATGGCTAGCACCAGCCCTTTTTCTTGGGCTTTTGGCTGAAACATGACTTCGAGGGAGTGCAGGAGTTTGTGGAGATTGAAGGGCTGGGTCTTGATGGTGATATGGCCAGTTTCAATCTTGGCCATATCGAGGACATCGTTGATCAGGGTGAGCAGATAATCGCCGCTGTTTTGAATGATTTGTAGGTGCTCGGCGGCTTCTTTTGGAAAGCGTATGGGATCGTATTTGAGGGTGCGCTGCATAATTTGGGCAAAGCCAAGGATGGCATTGAGGGGGGTGCGCAACTCATGGCTCATGTTGGCGAGGAACTCACCTTTGACCTGACTAGCGCGCTCTGCGGTTTGTTTGGCGGCTTCTAGATCGGCATTTTTGAGGGCCAGTTCTTCCCGCTGGGTGGATTTTTGTTCGAGCAGCCGCGCTTGGGCAATGGCAATTCCTACCTGGGCGGCCACAGATTCGAGCAGGTCGATTTCCCAGGGGAGCCAGATGCGTTTGCGATCGCACTGATGCACTTCAATCACACCGTTGGGGTTTCCCTGGTAAGACGTACGAATCGTAAGCATGGACCGTATTTGTAGCGGCGTCCACAGTGGCAGCACCGGCTCTAACAGCGGGGCCTCAGTGACATCGTGGGTGACTAGGGCCAAGTCCTGGGACAGGACTGCCCGCATATGGGGATTATTGATAAGAGGAACTTCAATATCCCAGCGAGAACCATAGTCAGGAATGAGATATTCGGCAACGGTGGCGATTTTAGGGGTGGGCGTTTCGGTGTAAATATGCAGACAGCAGCGGCTTGCCCCAAAGGCCAGACCAATCTGATCAACGGTTGTTTGATAGGTTTTCTGGGTATCGAGACTTTGGCGTACCTGGTTGCTAATGCTCGTGAGTAGCTGTTCACTCTGGACTTGCTGGGCCAGTTCTTCCTCGATAGTTTTTCGTTTTGTAATATTTACCGTAGTGCTAATAATGCGGTACGTATTTCCCTGGGCATCTTGCAAGGGCGTTAGCGTGGTTAACCACCAATCCTGTTTGTTATTGATTAATAAATTCTCTTCAAATGTGAGAGTCTCGCCACAGTCGACACAGTATTGATATTTATGGATGACTTCAACTGCGGTTTCTGGTGAGAAGAGTTCCTGTGGGGTGGAATTAATCAATGAATTGCGTTGGGCCCCAGACATGCGCTCAACAGCTGCATTGGAGTCAATGTAGCGAAATTTTTGGTGCCCTAGCACATCGATAACAAAAATCCCGGCTTCTACCCCATCATAGATACTTCGCAGAAACTGTTCTTGTCCTTGAATGGTGGCTTCGTTTCGTTTACGCTCGCTAATGTCAGTGTGGGAGCCCACCATCCGAATGGGATTGCCATGGGCATCCCATAGCGCCTGCCCGCGATCCAAAATCCATTTATATTGACCGTCTTTGCAGCGTAGACGATATTCTTCAGTAAAGAAGGGCGTTTTTTGCTCTAAATGGTTTTGGGTAGACTTGAGGACACGATCTTTATCTTGGGGGTGCAAACGGTTTTTCCATTCATCCCTATGGTGGCTAATCTCGTCGTCACGATAGCCCAACATCGCCTTCCATCGCTGGGAATAAAAAATCTCTCCTGCGGCAACATTCCAGTCCCAAATACCGTCGTTATTACCTTGAAGTGCCAACTGCCAGCGCTCTTCACTCTGACGAAGTTTTTCTTGTTCGATAATGCGCTCGCCGATGTCATTGGCAATTAACAGAACACAGGCGTTGGATTGAAAGTAAATAATTTCTGCCGAAAGAAGGATCTTTTTGAGCTCTCCAGATGGTTTGCGAACGGTCCATTCCTGATTATGTAATCTGTTGTTTTCAAGTTCTCTCTGGAACACAGCTCGAGTTTGAGGGGCAACCCAAACATTTAGCTCTATGCTAGTGTGGCCGATGATGTTTTCCCTGGGGATACCCATCAGTTCGACAAAACGATTGTTGACTTTGATGTAGCGTCCATCCGCTAGGGTGCTGAGGGTAATGGCGTTAGGGCTGGCCTGAAATGCTTTGGCAAAGGTTTCTTCTGACTGTCGTAAGGACTGGGTGCGCTGCTCGACTAAGACTTCTAACTGTTGGGTATAGGTGCGAAGTTGCGCTCTCGACTCGTCTAAATCTGTTTCCAAGTGGTTAAAACTCTTAATTAAGCGATTTAACTCTTGAATAGGGGATGGCAAAATAGGCTGGGAAGCATGGCCTTGGATAAAGGACTCAGTGGCTAATCCCAACTTTTGTATGGGGCGATTAATCCATTGGGCAATGACGATGCTAACCCCGCTGGAAACCACCATGGCCAACAAACATAGCAGTATAGTATTTCGGCTGTTAGCACGAATTTGTTTAGTAAAATCAGATTCTGGCAACAGGGAAATCCCCAGCCATTGCAAACCATAATCCTCGGTAAAAGGGGTGATTTGCACCCAATAATTGGCATTTTTGATCCGAAAATTAAAGTGTTGCTTGCGTTGAATGGGACCCTCTGTCTCCAATTTCTCCAGTACGTGGTCAATTGTGGTTTGGATTAGGGTTTGTTGCTGGTCTTGTGCCGATGACGGAGGGACACCCTCTTGAACCGCAGAGGATTTCTCTGAGCTAGCAAGAATTTTGCCATTAGTATCCATGAGGAACATGGCGCTGGAGTGGCTGGTTTGCGATCGCTCCAAAAATGTATCGATTGCATCGAGGGTAAAGTCTGCGCCTAATATCCCCTGTAATTCGCCCGCATCTGTATAAGGGCGAACAAAGGTGATGCCCAAGTTAGGACTTGGATCAGTAAAGTCGTATACACCGGTCCATTGGGCTTGTCCACTGGCATCGGCAGCTCGATACCAGGGCCGTTCACGGGGGTCGTAAGCGTATGTTTTTAAGGCTGTCCCCAGGCTGCCATCATCAGATATGTCATACACCTTGACTCGCTGCTCTGAGACATCATTGTTAATGGTGAAGTCCCAATCCCCGTCAGGTGCTCTTTTAAGCTCCACATAGCGACCGTCGGTATGACCGTAATAGACGTAAATAACATCTGGAAACCGTTGCAGCTGACGAAACAAATAAGGTAGCCAGCTATCTAAATCGTTGGGCGACAGCTGCTGTAGGTTCAAAGCATCCAAACTTTCCTGGGTCACCAGGGGGAGAAGCTCAGTGTAAGTTTCTAATCGATGTTGAAGGTGCTCCCCCGTTTCATCTGAGAGCTTGTAAGCCAGCTCTTTTATGGCCCCCTGTCCGGTGCGATGGGCCAACCACCCTGTAATCGATGTCACCACAACGACCTGGGCAATTAAAGGAATGGCAATTAACGACCTTAACGATAGTTTCACAGGAGAGCAACTGCGTAAAGATTCGTTAGACCTAAGCATACCGATTTAGAGTCATAAAATCATCGCCATGGCTAACGTAGGGATCATAACGGGGATAACGATCCCTACTAGGCTAGCCAATGGTCGAATTAATGGCCCAATTTTTAAAGTTTATCGTCCCTCAGGTATGCTGAAGGCCATTCACGTATCTAGCTTCTATGGATTTGGGCGGTTCCCGTACCCTGCGGTCTAAAGAGCGCATTGATCGCTTTTTGCATTCACCCCAGACCGAAATTGCGCTGGTTGTGCTGATTTTGGTATCGGTGATGCTGGTGGTACTAGAGGTGGTGCTAGAAACCCGAGGGGTGAGTGTGATTTGGGTTCAACACCTACAGGTTGGCCTGACTAGCATTTTTATGTTTGAACTGGGGCTGCGCTACTGGGTGGCCCGTAAAAAACGCCGTTTCTGGCGTAACTACTGGCTCGATGTCCTGGCGGTGATGCCGATGATCACAGCCTTTCGGCTGCTGCGGCTGCTGCGAATTTTGCGACTGCTACGGGCGGGGATATTGCTAAATCGGAGTTTGGGGCGGTTGTCGAGTGCGATCGCAACTAGCCTGGGTCTGCAAATCGGCGTCTTTATGGTGATTGGTCTAATCGTGCTCACGGGGGGGCTGGCCACCTACCTATTTGAAGCGCCCGCTAATCCTCGCATTGACTCCCTAAAAGACTCCATGTGGTGGAGCTTCTTATCGTTAGTGGCCGGTGAACCCATTGGTGGCGATCCCCAAACCGACATTGGTCGTTTGATAACTCTCATGGTGATGATGGGGGGACTCACCACCTTTGCCGTCTTTACGGGCGTTGTCTCCGCTGTGATGATGCGCAAACTAGAAACCTTTATGGACTTCAAAGCCTTGGAAATTGACGAATTGCAAGATCATATTGTGATCTGTGGCTGGAATCGAGGAGGACACCTGATTGTTGAAGAACTCTTGGCCGATGGCGAGATGAACCATTGTGCCGTTGTCATTGTGGCAGAGGAAACGGAGGAACCGGCCCAATCCCTTCGGCATCTCAACCGGTCCCAGCTATATTTTTATCCCGAGGACTATACCAAAATCGATATTCTTGAGACTGTTGGCATCCGCCATGCCTCGCGGGCAATTTTGCTGGCGGATGCCACCCACCCACGCACCGACCAAGATCGCGATGCCCGCACGGTCCTAGCTGCCCTAACTATCGAAAAACTCAACCCCTCAATTTATACCTGTGCTCAATTGCTAGACCGTCGTAACGATGTGCAGCTCAAACTGGCTGGTGTGGATGACGTGATTGTGACGGAGGAAGTGGCGAGTCATCTAATAGCGACCTCCACACGTAATCAAGGATCGGTCGAGGCATTGGCTGAATTGTTGACGGTGCAGAGTGGCAATCAAATTTATGAAGTGCAGGTGCCGACTGGCTGGGTGGGAAAGTCTTATTGGAGCTTAGCCCAACATCTAAAACAACAATCTGATGCATTATTGTTGGCAATAGAATCAATGAAGAAAGGAGAACGTACTACGCAAGTAAACCCTCCGACAGATTTGAGGTTGGCAGAAGAAGATCGGTTAGTGATTATTGCTCGTCAAGTACCAAAATTTTAGACCCGATTGTATGGCAACGTTCTGTCGAACGTCGTCATACAGTGCATTGAGTTTCATTTTCTGTAACCTGTAAGGGTAAAACAAAAACCTTGTACTATAAGCTTTTGAATCGTTTTTAAGGGTTTCAAGCTGCTTGTGATATTGATGAACTTCCTCTGATCGAGGTTAATTCCCTGGATATTTAAGCCAAATTTAAGCCAAAAATATTTACTAACCTAGAGCCTACTTTGGCTAGTTGACCTATGGGTGAAGCTATCGGCTCAAGATTAGTATCAATCAATTAGTTAGTGTCTTGTTGAAGTTGATGCCAAGCTTTTCGATGAGCAGCTTCAGATATCCAGCGTTGATATGTCTTTAAATGCATTGCTGGACTGTGGCCCATCCAGCTGGCTGCTATAGCAACTTGAACACCAGCCGCATGACAACGGATTGCATAGGCATGACGTAGACTATATGGGCTATCTGGAGCCTTGAGACGTCGCCAGTAGTCAGATGCCCTGGCTCCATAGTCTTGATTTGCTTTGACTGTAATGTTCGGAAGTGTCTGATTACCTACTAGCCAACGGTCTACCCATCGAGCTTGATGAGGATAAGCCAGGTGAAATCCGGTTTTAGTCTCGTCAGGGATACTAGCGACAAGAAGGTCATCTCTATTTTCCACAGTGCATAAGAATGCTTCATGATCTCGTAAACCATTAGTAGCCATTAATGCGAACACATAGCGCCACTGAGGATTTTTAATGCTGTCAATGATGGTTTCTATTTCGAGATCGCTGGGAATGTCCCTGGGGAGCACATCTGCTGGAGAGTAACCTACTTTATAGTGGTGTAAGTTCACCTCAATCTTGGCAAAGTCAGCAAGTTGCTGGAGTTGAATGCAGGTGCGATCTCTGGCTGCTTTTTGACTTTCTGATTTGGTCAGGACGGCTGCAATCAATACATTTGCTGTTAGTTCTTCGTCCAAAGGGAGTTTGTTAAAGCCAAAATATAAATATCTTTTCTTCCACTTGTATTCCTTATTTCCACTCAATGTTGGCCAAACGTGAGCCTTGAATTTTTCTAGCCAATAGCCACAAGTCTGTGCTTCGGGTTCGTCCTCATGAATATCTATCCACTCTGCCCAGTCAAATTTATCTCGGTCAAGTTGGTCTGCGAGCAGAATAGCCTTGGCTTTGGCTCGTCGAAGTCCTGCCATAGTAGCCCCTAGCTTGAGGGCAATACGTTGTTGGTGTGGTTTACGCTTGGTGTTATCTGGCTTGGCAGGCAATGTTGCGACTAGAGAGAGGCGTTGACCTCTGAGCTGAATAGCGACTCGGTAACTGTCGGCTTTGAGGGCCAGGTTGGCTGACTTTACCTCTGCTTTGATATTTGTTTTTGACATTGGTTTTAGCTGCGTCGGCTTTCTAGGAGCTGGCGACAGTTGCCAACGTGATATTGGTAAGTAGGCCGTTTGGCATTGGTCGAACTGCTTTGCCGCCAGTGCTTACCCTCTTTCAGATCACCGGATAGGCGTAGATCGTGCAGGTTTTCAGTGGTATCTAAATCGAGCAGATGAGCGGCATCGCTAGTCTTATACCACTGACGTTGATGCCGTTGCTTGTCAATACCCAGTAGATCGGCCAATACCTGCTTAACAGTGGCGGTTACAACGGCTTTCAGTTCCGCTTCGGAGATGAGTCTAGTCTGCATATTTATTCGGTGTCGGCAAAATAAAAACGCGGTTTTTGTCATTGTCACAGAGAGATTAAAGGAGCATTGCCTGGTCTAACTGGCACAATCAAAGCCTGTGGAAAACGTGTAATGCTTTGTAAAGCATTCTCAATAAGAACGGCACTTTTTAAGGCTGATCAGTTGATGGTCACTAGCTGATCAGTTGGCTGATCAGTTTATTTGGATTCTATAACTCCCTTTCTAAAGCGCTTTCAGGTTAGATGTATATGCAAGTGATCAACTGATCAGCGATATGGGCGATTCGCAACTAAAAAAAATGGTGTTTTTAACTGATCAGTTGATCACTTCGCCTTGTATTGATTGCCTGAAAAAGCTTTCGTCAAGTGATCAGCTAAAAGTGTCCGTAGGATCAGTTGATCACTTGATCACATTGCAACGTATTAAGTGTCACAGTCGATAGTTGTTTGCTCAGCATTCACAAAATCGCGCAGCTCACCTGCGTAATATGAGAAGTAACGAGTCTTATTGAAGCGATCTCGATGGATTCGACCCGATGCCCATAGCTCCCTGAGCAGTCGCCTTGATGTGTTCTGAGGAATGGCCAGGAATTCAGAGACTTCCATAGCTGACCATGGCAAGCCAAAGCGATTATCTTCATATAGCCAGAGTCTGACCCGTTCTTCCTGGCTGGCAACTTCTTCAATCTGGTTATCCGCGTCCTGTTCGCCCAAAAGACGATAGCTAAAATCACTGTCGTCAAACTCGAAGGCATAGCGTCCGGGTGGCTTGCCTAATCGTGTTTTCTCAACGGCCAGTATCCGCCGATGCTGACCATCCATCCGCAACGCCCACACTTCAGAAACGCTGTTTTTGATAGCAGTGGTCCCGCGAACGCCGCCACTAGCATTGCTGTGGTGGATGATCACTAAGCAAGTGTCAAACCGCTCGGCAATATCCCTAAGGTGGAGCAACGGTCGCGCATACTCGGTATCTTTTTCAGAGCAAATGCTGTCTTTATTGATGGTGCTGAGTGAGTCGATGACCACCAGTCGGGGGCGATTCTGCTCGATATACTTGGCCAGCTGCGGGAGGGCTCCAGCGGACCAGTCACCCAGTATCTGTAAAGGGGCATCATCCCCAATGGCGCGGATATCCATACGCTCAGCCGTAACCAGACCGGGTTCATCCGTCTGTACCAGCAACGCTGGCCCGACTTCCACCGGATAGCCATTCCAAATGCCTGTAGAAACGACGGCTTCAAAGATTTGATAGGTGAATAGGGTTTTACCTGCGCCGCCATCGCCATGGATGAGCAGCGTGGTTGAGGCTGGGATCCATCCTGGGATTAGCCATTTCATTCGACCTCGATTCTGCGCTCGGAATTCGCGAATCGATACGGGTTCAACAGGCTTTTGGTTAATTAAGGCTTTGGTGTAAGCCTCTTGGAGCTGGGTGCAGGTACGTCGGTAGCGGCGGGCTAGGGCCTGGAGCTTCCACAGACGCAACCCTTCATCTTGGATGTTTTCCTCAATCCATTTCACCTGATTGATAGCGGCATTAAATTCCTCGTCTTCAAGGTTTTCACCGGTTGCGGTTTGGAGTAAGTCGTTGGCGATTGCGCGCACGATTTCAATCGGCAGCATATGGGCGGCTGCTACTTGAGCTAGGGCCGCATCTTTGTATTTCGCACTGACTAAAACGCCTAACGTGTCATCAACCAACTGTCGCTCCCGGTCTTGCCGGATCGACTGAATAATCTGTTCGTGCATGGTTAAGTTTTGATTGGGGTTAAGGGCTTTAGCTATGAAGTGATGTGGCATATTTGCCTAAAAGCCTCTGTGCATGCTGAAAGGCACACAACCCCCATGGAATATGACATAATTTTCTCATTAGCTAACTACCTATCTGAGTAAATAAATGAGGCGGCTTTCCCATGGAGCAAATGGGAAGCCGCTTTTTAATGTGCTCCTTTCCTGAGGGGGTGTCAGGGGATGTGGAGCAGTGAGCGAGAATAAGCCATGCGGGAAAGTTTGGTCACCCACCCGCATGGTTGTTTATGGAATTACCTCGAATCGAACTTCGATTCGAGGTGTCTGTGTTATAGTATGGCAAGAAAGCAAACAAAGCAAGGTCAATTCGAAACGGTGGTTAAACAGTTCAGACTTGCCCTCGATTACTCTCAAGAAGATTTGTCAAGAGATTGGCGATGTTCTTCGGCAAAGGTGTGGAGAGCAGAAAATGGATCTGAGCCAACTTTTACAGTAAGAGAGATTAAAGCTATTACTGCGTGGCTTTATGACAAATTCGGAAAAAGTTGGGATGATCTGCCTGACTCTTTGGCTTCCGACATGCCCATCCCTTTTCTTCAGGAAGCTATAGAGGCTCAAAAACAAAAAAATGAAGACTAATGCTTCGTCTATCTTTGTGATCTCTTTCAAAAAAGATATGTCTACTAATTGCATTAATCGTTTAGAAGGAAAACCAAGAATGCCCTCTTCTAATAAACTCCATATTTCTGATGGGCGAAGTTGGACCTATGGAAATATTGAACCCAGGAGCCAACAAAATTAAGCTAAAAGCGCACACCTGGCAGCACAGGTGACACACATCTCCAGCACAGTTAAAGAACAGTCAACGCACATTACTGAAGCTCAGTAAAAACGATGGATAGCACAGCGAAAGAACATCAGGCGCACATTTCAGAGATGCACTCACCGCACACTAGCAGTACAGTGCCGAGCACAGGCGCACACTACACAGCCAAGCAACTTGCAGAGGAATTCGGGATTGCCAGCGCTACGCTGAGAACTCGATGGTTTCCATGGCTGCTAAAAGTGTCTCCTGATCAGCTACTAAAGACCAGTGATGGCTATACCGAGCTAGCAAGAACTCTTTTCTCTGAGTTGAAAAATGTTGACCCTAGTGAGCGCAATGCCTGGGTGCCGGATGCGAAGCACCGATATGCACCAGAATGGGAATCTGCTGGGGTCATTGAAGCAGAGCTGATGCCTGAGTCTGTAGGTGGGGTGTTAGCAACATTGAATAACCAACAAATCTCATCTCAGCTGGCGATACAAAAAGACTTAGAAGACTTAGATGCTTTTATCGCGGATGTTAGGCAAGCAGAGGCAAATTTCACTGAGGCTGAGCTAGCCAGCTTTCGTACTGCCGGGGCTAAGCGGGGGATTGCTCGCTTTAAGGTCGAGACTCAAACCGAATTAGAGGTTTATAACCGACTACAGCAACAACGATTAGAGCAATAATGGCTGCGAAAATAGAATATTTCGTGTTCCCAAGATCTACGCTATATCTGTTCTCAGCGGCTTAGGAACTATAAGGTTCTGATTTGAATACTTTTTTGCCTACGCTCAGAACTATCAGATGATGTTGTCTTTACTGAAGCTGCCTGCTGCTGACAGAAAATGACAACAGAGTACACCGTGTGTATCAACTCTTATCTAAGAAAACACAGCCGGATACACTACCGGCTATTGCTTAGGAGGCTCTAACGAATGGGTTTATTTGATTGGTTTAACCCCAAAGAATCAGATGAAACAGTCTTTGAAGTTGGTAACGATGCTGGAGACCATATCGTTTTTATAGTCCCTACAAAGGGCTCTAATACTATTAGGCAATCACTCAGGGATGCTGGAGCAATCCATGATAATGATGAAAACAACTACGCATCTGCTGCTGTTCGCAGACAGTCCGGTAGCAGAGATTCCCTAATGTATCGCTTTCGAGGTCAACGGATCGTAGATGAAAACGAAGACCTGGAGACCAACGGTGATTTTGAAGCCAATGGCGATTTTGAAGACGATAGAACCAGGGACTATGACTACGAGCCCACCACGGTATATGAGGAATCTGGGGTTCCTAGGCAGTTTAGGTGGTGGTGATAGAATGATATAACCTTGACCCAGTCATATCATGAGCGACAGCGATATCACCGTCATTAACCATCCTGAGAATCTTGAGTTGTATCTAGAACATGATGTGGGGTGGGCTTACTTTTCATTTGACGAGCACATAGAGCTTCTGAATGATCTCAAAGCCCACATCCTAATATTTAACGGCAATCCAGAGCATAAAGTTCTGGGTGAAAACTGCTCATATATTACGGTTGATGCTAATTACACTGGTGCTTTGTCGCCTGGTCAGCAGAAAGCCTATGAGGTTTTATTAACTCTTCAAGAGTCAGCCGTTTACTCAGTAACAACAATGGAAAAGCTTACTCAGTCGCTTGACTTAGAGATAGTCCTGTCTACGGAGAAACGGCTTGAGAATCTCCAAACCCTGAAGGCAATATCAGGATTTAGAAATTAGGAAACTATTTGAACAATCTCTGTAGAACTATGGACGTGATGATACTGGCCACAGCTTCTTGAACTGGGTTTGTTGGTTTTCTAGAAAGTAAATAAAGTCTCGCGCTTCAGGTAAATTGTCTGGAAAGATCGTTAGCAGCTCAAAACATTCTGGTCTGGGGACAGGAATTCGTTTCTTCGGATCGTTTGGATCTTTTTTCAGACGAATCCACGGATACATGCGATGCCAGAGACGACCAATCTGTCCCATTTGGCCAGTCAGGGCAGATTTATAAATGGAACCCTCGCGGATGCCTGCCACACGGTCAGCACGGCGATAGGGGCCATGGAGCCAATGCACGGCTTCGCTGTCTTCTTTTTCCTGGGCCATACGACCCCACACTTGAACTCTTGTAGGGTGCCACGCTTCTCGCCAGATGGCAGGCTCATTCTTGGGAGGATGTCCTTGCAGTGTCATCCATTCCTGTGCGGCCTGGCGTACCTGGTCAATGTAGGGACCTACCTGCTCTAGCTGGTGGGCACGGGTATCAAAGGTTTGAGCACGGGCACCCAGCCATTCCCAATGGCAGCCGATCAGGGGTTTGCTACCTTCATCGTAGTAGTCAGGATAGACCAAACGGTGGTCGGCTCGTCGCCAAGATTTACCAAAACCTCCTAGCATCATGGCAAAACGGTTTAAGGCTCTGATCAGTTTAGTCACGGCAGCTTTCTTGGATTCAGAGATAGTTTGGGTCAGCCGCCAGGTGAGCACACCGTTGACTCGATAAACAGGCTGACGATAGGAACGTTGCCCAAACTCGTCAATCTCCAAGGATTCTTCTGTAAAAGCCATACTAAGAAGGCCCACTTGACTGGCACCACGGGTAATGCCACCAAAAAGTCGTTCCACAATGCGGTCAGCGGTATCGTCGTCAGTGAGGCCACCAAAGATACGCAGCGCATGACCACGAATGGCCGCGCGGAAAATGTTGGGTCTAAACTCTCCCGTACCGTCAATGAGCTTGGCTGCTTGCCCCTGGCCTTTGAGCCGGGTTAGATAGAGAATCTGACCAGTAACTTTTTTAGGTTGACCATACCCAGCGCTAACGCGACAGCCTAAGCCTGAGGCAATGGCTTTTTCCCAAATAGTCCAGATGGTTTCCCATTCGCTAGCGTCTAAAGTCTCAGTGCTAGAGATACCAAACTTGAGTTCTGGCTTATATAGAGAGACTTGGAAGAATGCACTAGAGCGTCTGTTGTCTTTGACTTGGCGATCCTGCTGGGGGTGAATAATATCCAGTAGCTGATCGGTCCAGCGGCTGTCTGTGGGATAGCCGCCATGAAAGCGTAGAATGCCGGGCTTAAAGTCTTTATTAGAGAGTTCCTGGCCACAGTAGCGGGCAGCTTGGGTCTGGTCACAGGCGTCGCGAAATAGCCCTTTCATACTGCTACCAGGATAAAACGGCCAACCTTTGGCACCAACTACAGGGCGGATAATTCCATCGTCCTGACCGCCATTGGTAACAAACCGCCAAGATAGATCGTAAGTGCGAGTTTGCACCTCGTTACTAAAGGTGGGAGAGTCAGGATACGCTTTGATAACCCATTCATCCACCCAGCGTTCGGCATCTTGTTCATCGGTATCGCTATAGCGAAGGTCCTGGATACGCTGCAGTTGGCTACGTCCGTTGACCTGTGCCCGAAACATCATCGGGACTTTTTTGTGGCCATCTGAAAGTGTTGTCATAGGAGAATTGGAGTGTGGGCTTACTTGTATCGCTGGGTCCACCAAACAATGGAGTCACAGAGCTGAGTCAAAACGGCCAGAGCAACTCGCTGTTGATCAATGCTAATATTCCACAGCTTTTGAGACATCACCTGAATTTGTGTAGTGTCTTCTGGGTCAACTTTGTCGATGGGCAATGTGATAACAGTTTTGGCCATAACCTTTACTAGCTCATTCCAGGTCTCTAAC
>ERZ1740059.614-NODE-614-length-18492-cov-6.773065_pt1 | contig 18492 bp, 17 predicted proteins | sample MGYA00581744_ERZ1740059 | MGnify/ENA primary metagenome ERZ1740059 (study PRJEB43018, sample SAMN04849738) | marine metagenome | isolation source: floating plastic debris | place: Pacific Ocean | collected 2008-08-28 | study: EMG produced TPA metagenomics assembly... | reverse complement strand
CCGCGGCAGCGCGTTCCCTTCGACCAGCGGCCGCACCCGCGCGAGGTCCGCCGCGAGCCGGTCCCGGTCGGCCCGCGCCACGTCCCGCGCGGCGGCCGCCTGGGCCAGGTCCGAGCTCGGGAGCGACGCCTCGAGGGTGAGCAGCGGGTCGCCGGCCTCGACGCGGTCGCCGTCCCGGGCGTGCACCTCCTGCACGCGCTCGGCGAGGTCCGCGACCACGCGCACCTCGACCTCGCCGCGGATGTCCCCGAGCAGGGACAGACGCTCGACGGCCACCTCCCGCTCCGCCGGAGCGGTCAGCACCAGGCGCGGCGGCGGCTCGGCGGTCTCGGCCGTCTCGGCGCACGCGGCGAGGACTCCGAGAAGCGCGATGGCGCGGTGCATGGTCCAAGACATGGTGTCGCTTGGACGCGCGCGCCACGAAAGCGAGACAGCGCTTCACACTTCTTCAACGTCGGGCAGACGGGGTCAGCGCAGCCGCTCGATGCGGAAGACGTCCCCGCTCACGGAGAGGAGCGGCTCGCGGCGGTCGTCTGCGCCCAGCTGGTAGACCTGCACGGGGTCGTTCCGCTGCGACTCGACGAAGACGTACTCGCCCTCGACGATGCGGGCGCCGCTCGCGGCGTCGGCGGGCGGGAAGTCCTCCATCACGGTCGTCTCGCCGCTCGTCAGATCGATGCGTACGAGCTGCCAGTAGGGGCCGTCGGTGAGCTCGAAGACGTCGAGGCTCTCGGACGGCTCGTCGCCGGCGTAGATGCTCGCGTAGAGGATTCCGTCGCCCCGGGTACGGCCGCCGGAAAGCACGCTCTGGCCCGTGAGGGCCTCGAGGTCGATCATGAAGTCCGCATCGAAGGCGGCGTCGCCGGGTGTCCAGCGGAGCATGCACGGGGGCGGTAGGTCGCCGGGGCTGAGGTTGCTCGCGGCGATGGCGCCGAGGCTGTTGGCGTAGGTGTAGACGAAGCCCTCCTGCTCGTGGAGCGAGACGGCGCCCATGCACCGGTCGTCTTCGACGATGGAGAAGACCGGCTCGCTCCCGCTCAGGTCGAGCACCGCGAGGGCGGCCGTTTCTGCGGCCATCGCCGAGCTGAAGTCGGTCCAGCTGATGGGGAAGACGACGTAGTCGCCGGTGACGAGCGCCCGGCTCCCGATGTCCACCTGGGCGAAGCCCGCGCGCGTGAGCGCGGCCGGCATCGTCTGCGTGATGGTCATGGTCGTCGGGTTGAACTCGATGATCTGGTCCATCCCGAAGGTGTCGAAGTAGAAGGCCCGCTCGGCGCTCACGAAGGCGAAGGCGTTCGAGAAGGACGTCACGCCCTGCGGGGCGAAGGTCATGCGCGCGGGCATTCCGTCGTCGAGCGTGTCGACGGCGAAGCCTCGGTCCTCCGTGACCGCCCAGCGTGTGGCCTGGCCCGATTCGCCGTCGAAGGCGTAGAGCTTCCCCTCGAAGGAGCGCACCCGCGACAGGCCCGAGAGCTCGAGGGCGGTGCCGAGGTCGATCTCGCCCACGTCGAGGCCGTCGGTGACGATGGAGTACATCGTGCGACCCGTGCTCGTGTTCAGGCGCACGAGCACGAAGTACTCGCCGACGAACCCGGAGCCTGCCCCCTGGTCGCGGACCACGCCGGCGTCGCCATCCCCGGGACCCTCCGAGCCGCACGCGAGGACCAGCAGGAGAACACCAAACAGGGATGACCAAACGGGGGTACGCAGCATGCGCGGCACTCTAGTCGCGCGTGACGCCCAGGGCACCCATCTCGGCCGACGAGGCGGTCCGCGCCCTCAGTCCTTCGGCTGCCAGCTCCACACGGGCCGGTAGCGGCGGCCGAGCTGCTCGGCGACCTGCGATCCGGCGATGCCCGCGCCGAAGGCGAAGGCGCCGGCGGCGAGCCAGGGCGCGACCACGAGGCCGAAGCCGCCGGCGCCCAGACCGGCGAGCACGGTGACGGCTGCGCCGTGGGCCAGCTCCTTCCGGGTGCGTGCGCGGAGCACCAGGAGCGGATGCCGGCTGCGGAGGCCGATCCACAGGTGGTAGGGCTCGGCCACGGCGTGCACGACGTCCTCGCGCCAAAGCGCGACCTCGTGCTTCGGCGGCACCCCGCCGCTGAGTCGCGTCCAGGCGGCCAGCTCGTCCTTCACCTGGTGGGCGAGCTCGCCCGGGAGCCGGTCGATGGCGCGGCCTTCCCGGTAGCCCTCGGGGAGCGGCACCGGCGCGAGCGGCAGGTCGTTGCTCGCCGCGCCATCGTCCACGAGCTTCATCCACCCGGGCGTGCCGGCCCAAAAGGTGGCTTTGCGCGCGATGCGCCAGCTGGCCTTGTCATCATCGGCGTCGCCGAGCACCTCGCTGAGCCGCGCGCGGAGCACCTCCCCGGCCTCGACCACCTGCAGCTTCTCCACCCGCCCGGGCGTGAGCAGCTTCGACGCGAGGCGCTTCACCTCGGCCTCGAGGGCGGCTCCCTCGAGCACGTCGTCGGGCAGGTGGGAGGCGCGCTTCACCGGCCCAGTGTCTGGGTCCACGGCCCCCGCTGCAAACCTCCTCGCGCGCGTTGGAGCGAACGTACGAAGTCTCCGTCGCTCGTCGCTCGGTCGTCACCGCTCAGCGTTCGCCGGGGAGGCACGTCTCCGGGCCCGCGCAATCGCGGGGCGCGTCCGGGGCCAGGCAGAGCTCGGGGGGGACGACGGCCGGGACGACTCCGGGGGTGCCGGCCGGCCCTTCGCTCGGCTCGGCCGCGAGCTCCGCGTCGAAGCTGGCGCGGCCGAGCGGGCAGCCGCGGCGGACGCGGAGGCGCTCGCCGTCGAGGGTCGTGTTCGGCGCGACCTCGAGGGTCCAGCAGAGCCGGTCGCCCGGCGCCGGCGACACCGCGGTTTCGGCGCGACCGTCGCCGTCCTGGTCGAGGGCAGCGGGGCTGGCGCAGCCTTCCGTCGTGACGTCGAGGGCGAGGCCCGCCACGAAGGTCAGACCGCCCGACACGTCGCGCGCAACGGCGCGGACGCTCGCCGGCGCCGGGTCCGGCACGAGGAAGGTCAACGCGCTCGCCAAGCTCGGTGGCTGCGGGGCTTCGTCGCGCGGCAAGAGCGCCGCCGCGGCAGGGGTCGACTCGGCGTCGCCCGGGTCCGTGCCCGCCACCACCTCGACCAGGTCGGGGCTGCCGTCTCCGTCGCCGTCTGGCTCGACGCGGTCCGCGCCGACGCCCGCTTCGAAGCGATCCTCGAGCCCGTCGTCGTCCGAGTCCTCGTCGCGGAAGTCGGGGACGAAGTCGCGGTCGGAGTCGCCGGGCCGGGAGTCGAGGATGACGTCTCCCGCCTCGGTCCAGTCGTCGATGCCGTCTCCGTCGCTGTCGCCGTCGAGGTAGTTCGGGAAGCCATCGCCATCGGCGTCGGGCTCGAGGGGGATGTACTCGTGGGCGTCGAGGATGGCGTCGTTGTCGGAGTCAAGGTCGCGGAAGTCGGGGAGGCCGTCGCTGTCGCTGTCGGTCGGGCTCCCGTCGAGGCTGGTCCGCTCGATGCGGTCGGGAATGCCGTCGCCGTCCGAGTCGGCGTCGAGCCCGTCGGGGATGCCGTCGCCGTCCGTGTCGGGGCCGGTGCGGTCGGGGGCGAGGCCTTCCTCGCCGTTGCTGAGCCCGTCGCCGTCCACGTCCTGCGCCGCCCAGACCGCCGGATCGATGGGGCCGGCGTCCATGGAGCCGCCCGGTAGGGCCGTCGACTGCGTGGAGCACGCGCCGAGCGCCACCAGCAGTGCCCACCGCGCCGCGTGCGCGGCCCCTCCCTTGGCGCAGCCGTCCACGGCTTCTACGGAACGTGAAGCGGTGCTTTCGGCTCAACCCCGGATCTCGACCGTGGTGCGACGCCCGGGCCGGGGTACCGTGCTGGGCGCGATGGCCACCTACCTCTTCGAGACGGACGCCCACGCCGAGCTCCGGCAGCAGATCCGGCGTTTCGCAGCGAGCGAGATCGCGCCGCACGCCCACGCCTGGGAGGAGGCCGAGTCCTTCCCGCGGGAGCTCTACGCGCGCGCCGGCGAGATTGGCCTGCTCGGCCTCGGCTACCCCGAGGAGGTCGGGGGCCACGGCGGCGACCTCTCCCACGTGATCGTGGCCGCGGAGGAAATGGTCGTCGCCGGCACGAGCGTGGGCACCTGCGTCGGGCTCGGGAGCCACGGCATCGCGCTCCCGCCCATCGTGCGCTTCGGGAGCGACGCGCAGAAGGAGCGCTTCGTGCGGCCGGTGCTCGAGGGCACGAAGATCGCCGCCCTCGGTATCACCGAGCCCGGCGGCGGCTCGGACGTGGCGGGCCTGCGGACCAGGGCGGTACGCGACGGCGACCACTACGTCGTCGACGGTGCGAAGACCTTCATCACGTCGGGCACGCGCTGCGACTTCGTGGTGACGGCGGTGCGCACGGGCGGCGAGGGCCACGGCGGCATCTCGCTCTTGATCATCGAGCGGGACACGCCGGGCTTTCACGTGTCGAAGAAGCTCGCGAAGACGGGCTGGTGGGCGAGCGACACGGCGGAGCTCACCTTCGAGGGCTGCCGCGTGCCGGCCGTGAACCTCATCGGCCTGGAGAACGCGGGCTTCCTCGCGATCATGGCGAACTTCGTGAGCGAGCGACTCATGCTCGCGGCCCAGTGCGTGGCCATCGCGGAGCTCGCCTACCGCGAGACGCGCCGCTACGTGCGCGAGCGCGAGGCCTTCGGCCGGCCGCTCGCGGGCTTCCAGGTGACCCGCCACAAGCTCGCCGACATGGCCACGCGCCTGGCCGCGGCCCGCGCGCTCACCGGCGAGGCCCTGCAGCGGTACCTCGACGGCGACGAGCGCCCCTCGCTAGCGGCCATGGCCAAGAACACGGCGACGGACATGTGCAGCTACGTCTGCGACGAAGCCGTCCAGCTCCACGGCGGCTACGGCTACATGCGCGAGATGATCGTCGAGCGCCTCTACCGCGACGCCCGGCTCTACCCCATCGGCGGCGGCACGCGGGAGATCATGAACGAGATCATCGCGAAGACCGAGGGGTTTTGAACGCCGACCGTGCTCGCGCGAACTGCGGGGCGTTGGCCGCATCGTGGAGCGGTCGCCTTGGGACGCCGCTCGCAGCACATCGCGCCAGCGGTCGCGCGGACTACGCGGTACGCTCCCGGCGCTTTGACGTTGGACACCCCCGTCCCGGAACCCGATGAGGCACCGAAGCGTGCCAAGGAGCCGCTTCGCGCGGCACGACTCGCGCCGCTGATCGCGGCCTACGCCCTGGTGGCCGTCTTGCCCGGGGAGCTCCTCCGCACCTTCGCCATCGAGACCTTCGTCTTCGACGGCCCGTCGATGCGCCCGACGCTCGACCACGGCGACCGCTTCCTCGTGGACCGCGCGTCCTGGGGGCTCACGCTACCTGGCGCCACGGAAGCCGTCGCGAGCTGGGCCGAGCCCGAGCGCGGGCAGGTGGTGGTGGTCACGAGCCCCCTCGACGACATCCGGATCGTGAAGCGCATCCTCGGCCTGCCCGGGGACGTGGTCGAAGTCCGAAGCGGGCGCATGGTCCTGAACGGTGAGCTCTTGACCGTCGAGGAGGTTGGCCCCTGCGCCGAAAGGGAGGGCCGTTGGCCCGGCGGCGACGAGTGTCGTGTGTTCCAGGAGACCCTTCCGGCGGCGGACGGGAGCGTCAGCTACTTCATCGAGCACGACCGTCGCTACGACCTCAACGTCGGCCCGACCGTCGTGCCCGAGGGTCACGTCTATCTGCGAGGCGACCATCGGGACATGTCGAACGACTCGACGAATGCGCTCATGGGCCCCGTGGCGATCACGCGCGTCGTGGGTGACATGGTCGAGGTCTACTGGCGGGGTGGCCCATGAGGGATGCGACCTCGCCCCTGGCGGATCCAAGCGACCGCCTCGCAGCGCGCACGATCGACGCGGCCCTGTGCTTCGCCCCCTTCTTGCTCTTCGCTCCGCTCGGAGCCGTGCTCGGGGAGGCAACGCTCATCAAGCTCGGCACGGCGCTGACGCTCGTCGCTTCCTTCGCCGTCATCGTCATCAACCTGGTGCTCCTTCAGCGCTACGGGCAGACCATCGGGAAGCGTCGGCTCCGCTTACGCATCGTGCGCCGCGACGGGTGTCGCGTCGGGCTCCTCCATGCCTTCGTGATCCGTGAGCTGGTCATGGGAGCGCTCACGTTCGTTCCCGGGCTCGGCCTGCTCCTCGGCACGCTCGACCCGCTGCTGATCTTCAGCGACGGCCGGCAGACCCTGCACGATCGGCTGGCCGACACGGTCGTCGTGCGTGTCCCGCCGGCAGACGCCCCCGAGGCCTTCTAGCCCCATCCCATCCGTGGAGACGTCCACGACGCCACGACACCGGCCGGCGCACGCGTGATGTGCGGCCAAGGCAGTCACCGTCGGGCGGATCGGCTCGCACCACGTCTTACCGACTTCGAGAGAGACCCATGAAGCCGCACTTCCATCACGCCGCGGACGGCGTCGTGCACGTCCGGCTGGGCGAGGGCTGGGAGGGCCTGCAGGAAGCGCTCGAGGACTTGCTTGGCTCACGGCCGCCGCGAGGAGACGACTCCGCTCCGCCGTCGACCTACTGGCTCGACCGAGTGCTCGCGCTGATGCATCGCCACGATGGCTCGCGCATCGAGCTGTCGAGCGGCAACACGAGCCGGCTCATCCTCGAGGGCGCGACCGTGACGGCGACGGCCGACGACGAGACCTTCGTCGACGTGGAGGTGAGCGCCTGGGAGCTCGAGATGCTCCTCCGCTCCTGGCGGCGCGAGGTTCTCGAGGCGCGGCGTCGCTATGACGACGAGTACGCGACCTGCCGCGACACCCACGCGAGTCTCCGCGTGTTCGTCGCGGAGCTCTCCCCCGCGGGGGTCTCCCACCTACTCTCGTGCCGTCCGACGCGCACGCGCGACGCTGGGCTTCCAGGAGGACCGCGTGGCCGGCGCGACCAGGCGAGCTGGCTTCTCAGCTCGGAGGGCGTCATCGACTCGCGAGACGTGCGGCGCCACGTCGACTACCTGCTCGACTCCGTCGACCTCGACGCGCTGGCCGCTCTCGTCTCGGAGCGAGACGCCCGCGCCGACGTGTTCTGCTACTGGCTGTCGAAGGGCCACGGCGGGCCTACGCTCGACCCCGGCCAGATGTCCCGGCTCGTGCGCGCCGGTATTGGTATCGGCTTCGACGTCTACGCTGACGACGCCGGATAGAGCACGCCTGACCGCCTGCCACGGCGCTCCAAAGGCCTCCGCCCGCGCGAGGTGTCGGTTTTCCACACAACTCGCTCGTCCGGGCCCCGATGACGGCTGCCATCAAGGAGTAAATCCCATGGCATCCAAAATGGTGAGAGACAGGCAGAACTCGGCGGTGCTCGTGCTCGCGGTGGAGGCCGCGCAGGGCGCGGTGCTTCAGCGCGGGCTCGAACGGAACGCGGCGGAGGACGCGCCGCCCCATGCGCAGGCGTTGCGCGCGGCGCTTCGGGCGACGCTCGAAGCGGCGACGAAGGACATGGTGCGGACGGACGAGGCCCATGCGGCCGAGCTCGCCGACGACCCGGCGGCGCGCGACGAACGCGACGCCGCCTTCACCGCGCTACGTGCGCAGCTCATCGACGTACGGATGGCGCTCTCGGGCTATCCGGAGGCGGTGCTCGAGGGCGTCTTCCAGCGCCGGCCGACCCCGACGGAGCCGCGTGCCCTCGAGCGCTACGCCGGCGCCGTGGCCACGGCGCTGACGGCGACGCAGCTTCCGGAGGTCGCCCGAACGCCGGGCATCACTCTGAGCCTGGACGTCCAGGCGACGGCGGCCTCGCTCCGCGATTCGCGGGACCGGCTGACGGCGGCGCTCGCGGCCGTGGCCCGGGAGGTGCGCGAAGCCCAGAGCACGCGCAGCGCCCGAGATGAGGCGATGGCGCGCTACGATCGGGTCTTTCGCAGCTACGCGAGCATGCTCGTCATGCTCTTCGAGCTGGCAGGCAAGCCCGACCTCGCCGACCATGTCCGCCCCAGCACTCGCCGTCCAGGCCAGACCCGCGACGCCGCCGCCGGCCGCGACGTGTCCCTCGACGAGGTGCTCCGCACGGACGACGCCGAAGGGGAGAACGCGACGCCCCCGACCGCGACCGCATGACCCGCCGCCCCGCTCGAGGGTGCTGTGAAGCGCTCTCGGGCGGGGCAAAATCCGGAGGCCCGGCTTCGCGGAGCTTCTGGCCAGGGCAAAGCCCGCGGACCTCGCGCCTCCGAAGATTTGGCGACGGCAAAACGAAAGGAAGCGCCTGCAATCGCGATGGGGAGAGGGCAAAACGCATCGCAGGCGCTTCCTACCGTTTTGGGAGCCACGGGACGCGAACGAAGGCGCTTCCTGCGCGAGCGCCCGTCTGATGGGGCCCCGTCGCTCAGAGCTCGTAGCGGGCGCCATCGGCGAGCGGGTCGCTCTCGCGTCGCCCACCCCAGACCAAGAGCTGCGTCCCCGTCCAGGCGAAGGCGCCCGCTTCCCGTCCCGTCGGAGCGTCGCCGCTCAACTCGGGGAGCGCCTCCCAGCGGTTGCGCGCCGGGTCGTAGAGGAAGCCATCGCCGAGGTACTCGCGCGTCGTGAGGCCGGAGCTACGTGCTCCACCCCAGACGAGCAGGCGGCGCCCCGTCCACCCGAAGTACATGTCGGTGCGATCGCCGGGGGCCCCGGTCTCCGAGACGGTGCCCCGCCACACGTTGCTCGCCACGTCGAGACGACCGCCATCCCCGACGGAGCGGAGCTCCGTGATGTCGTACCCGCCCCACAGCACCAGGCTGGCTCCGTCCCAGGCTGCCGCGGGGCGCACGCGCGGCCGCGGCGCGCCCGCGGCGTCGATGGCGGTCCACGAGTCGCCCTCGACGTCGTAGATCGCCCCCTGGGAAGCCGGCAGCGACCCCGACGACGCGCCGAGGTCGGTCCCTCCCCACACGACGACCTGACGCCCGCCGGTCCACACCACCGTCGCGCCATTGCGATTCGTGGGCGCGCCCACCGTCGACGGCTGTCGCCAGCGATCGGCGCCCGGGTCGTAGAAGGCGATGCCGTCGCCGACGACCATCTCCTCCGCGCCGACGACGGCCGCCCCCAGGAGCCGAGCACGGTCGCCCAAGGGCGAGTCGGCGAGGGTCGACCAGCGGTCCGGCGCCGGGTCGTAGAGCGCGCCGTCCGTGAGGTTCGTCCCCAAGGCCCCGCGGCCCCCGTAGACGAAGAAGCGGTCGCCCACCCAGGCGGTGGCCGGGAACTGGCGAGCCGCGGGCGCCCCCTCGGTCGACATCGCGGTCCAGCGATCGGCGATGGGGTCGTAGCGAGCGCCGTCGGCGAGCAGCTCCAGCGCCGCGAGCGAGCCGAGCCCGCCCCAGATGATGAGCTCGGCCCCACTCCAGGCGAACGCTGGCGTGAGCCGACCGGAGAGCGGGCTCGCCGCCATCGGGCTCCACGCGCCCACGGTTTCCGAAGGCCCCGCGTCGGAAGGACCCGAGTCCGTGGCGCCCGCGTCGGAGGGCCCGGCGTCGGAGGGCCCCGCATCCGAGCTGCCGGCATCCATGGCCGCGTCGGTGCCGCCGGCATCCATGGCCGCGTCCTCACCGGGGCCCGCGTCGGTCACCACGCGATCGTCAGAACAACCGAAGGTGAGGGCCCCAAGCGCCGCCATGCAGACCCAACGAGAGTTCACCTTCGTCGACATACCTGGCCAACGGCATCGCAATCAATGGGGCGTCCGAGCTCGCACCTCTTGGTCCTCGAGGGCGACGATCTCGAGCGGCAGCTCGCCTCTCGCTAGCGCGCGAAGGCGACGGCAGTCGCGTGCGCGCTAGGCCCCCGCGGATTGCTCCGAGCCCATAGGGTCGGCCATCGAGCCGACGAGCCTCGGAACGAGGCTGCCACGGCGGAGTCATTGTGGCGATCTCCATCGACGGACGCACGCGGTCGAAACGAGGCCAGCGGCTGGGTTCAGAGGACATCCGCTCTAACGGAACCGGCTAGGCTGGGTGCGCGTTAAGAGGCTTACCTCGAGCTGCGAGGTCTTCAGCCGCGGCCCGCATGCGGCTCAATCAACGCGTGACGGGTCGTAAGCGTCCTCGATGGTGGGTAGGACTGGCGAGAGGAAGGGATCGGCGTGCTTCGTCACGGCCCCGCGGCACAAGCGGTGAACGACGAAGTCGTCGTCGAGCTCGCCGCGCGTGTAGAGAAGTCCGTAGGAGCCCGGTGCGTGACGGCCGACCCAGGCGAAGAGCTCGAGCACATAGGGCGCGTGTGAGTTGTGCTGGCCGTGCACCCAAACCGAGTCGACGCCGTTCTTGCGGTGGACGCCGACGGTCGGTTGCCCGAGCTGGCCGATGTAGGCCTCGACGCCGCGCCAGCACTCCTCCTGAGCGTTTGGGTCCGTATCGTGGGTGTGATGGTGGACGGCAATCCACCCGTGGAACTCGTAGAGCGCCCCCATGCAGCAAGTCTAGCCGGGCGCCCGAATCGAAGAGGGCGAGGGGAAGAACCGATCGCGGGCCAACGTTGGGTCGGCGCGAAGGGTGCGAAGGCGTTCGTCGGGGTTGGCTTCCACTCGCAGCCCCCGGCCTAGTCGGCGCAGCCGAAGCGTTGCGCCCAGATGCGGTTGGCTTCGTCGCCGTCGGGGCCGTCGGTCCAGATTGCGTGGTACTCGCCCCCGCGCCGACGGAGCTCCGGCTGCCCGAGGAAGGCACGCTCCGGTGACGAGGGGTGGGGCGGACGCGCCGTACTTCCTTCGCGGATCAGCGCGCCGTCGCCGTCGCGCACGTCGATGCGGAACTCCGAGGACCCCTGGGGCTGCCAGATCATCGCGAAGCTCGCTGCCTCCTCATGAATGGCATCCGTGTTCGGGGCATCGCCGAGCCGGCGCTCGTCCTCGAAGAGGCGTGGACCCTCCGTGCGTTCACCGGACCAGCTCAAGGCGAAGCGCTCGGTCGGTGTGCGGGTGGTCGTGTTCCAGAAGCGAATGGACTCGTCGCGCGCGATCCATCGCGCCCACGTGGTGTAGGGAAGGTCGACGCGCTGGAGGTCGCGCCGCGGGGTCGCCAAGGCGTCCACGACCATGAGCTCCGTCCACTGCTCGACGGGGCTCACGTTGGCGTTCACGGCATAGGTGCGGATGGCGACGCGGTCTCCGTAGCTCGAGAGGTTGCCGTCCCGCGCGTAGGGCGCGGGCACCTCGAGCTCACGGACGTCGGAACCGTCGAAGTTCGCCGACGTGATCCGCATCCGGTTGTCCTCCATGGCGTCGAAGCCCGCTTGCTCCCAGGAAACGCCGACCATGCGCTCGCCCGTGAAGATCACGTTGGTGGGTGCGTTGCGGGCTCGTTGCCGCGTCCCGAGCCAATCGCTTTCGAGCGTGACCTCGCCGGCGGCGTTCACGCGCACGAAACGAAGGACATCGTCCGTGCCCACGCGCTCGACGACGCGGATGAGCGTCTCGCTTCCGACCGTGGCGCGCGGGATGGCGCGGATCAGCAGCAGCGTGGTGCCTGGGAGCGCGGGCGTGGGTGGCGCGAGCGGGACCAGGTCGGGTCCGAGGCGGCGCGACCACACGTTCGGGATCTCGTTGCCGCCCGAGATCCCGTGCGCCCAGAACGCCAGGTAGCCCTCGTCGGTCGGTGCGAGCACGGCGCGGAGCGACCAGCGGCAGCTCCCGCAGGCGTCGTAGCCGCCGACGCCCTCGCGCAGCTCGACGGCGTCCGCGAGGGGGCCTAGCGGGAGCCCTTCGTCGACGGCCCCGTCGCAGTCGTCGTCCGCGGCCCCGCAGACTTCGGTCGCCGGCGAGCCCGGCACGCAGGCCACGCCGCAGGGCGTTTCGCGCAGGCACGCTCCCACGCCGCAGCGTCGAGGCGGCGTGCCCTCGTCGACGGCACTATCGCCGTCGTTGTCGAGGCCGTCGCAGAGCTCCCGCAGGGCGGGCAGGTCCGTGGCGGCGGCGAGGCTCGCGTCGGGCTCGCCCGTGGCCAGGTCGGTGCGGGCGCCGCAGGCCGCGGTGGCGAGGACGAGCGCCAGGAGCGCGCCGGTTTGCGCTGCCGCTCGGGCCGCCCGCTCGGGAACGCTTCGTCGCTCGGTCGCCTCGCGCACCCGGCCATTCTTCCCCAGGGTCCCGCCACCACGCACGTCGCCGTGCGCGGTGGGGCCGTCAGGCGTGGCGCGTCATGTGCTCGATGCAGGGCTCGAGCCCGGCACGCCAGAGGTCGCCATGGTCGTCGGCCCACTGGGGGTCGGTCTGGGACGCGACCGCGATGAGCGAGTCGAGCCAGCGCTCGTAGAGCGCGGGCCCGATGCCGAGGCCGCGGGCGGAGTGGCGCTCGGCGATGTGCTCGAGGTGCGCGCGGCCGGCCTCGGTGCCCTGGGCGGCGCCGAGCACCAGCCGGAGCGAGTCGGCGAGCATCTTCTGCTGCCGGTCCAGGTCCACGCCCTCGAACTTCTCCCGCACCGCGGGGTCCGACGCGAGGAAGGTCTCGTAGAACCGCGCGACGAAGGTAGCGTCCGCGAGGCAGCGATCGACGCTGTGCTCGAAGCGCACGAGCTGCGGGTGGTTGAGCCAGACCTCTCCCATGCGCGGAGGCTATCGCATCGCCGCGGCGTGCGCGTCGGTCGAGGGAGGGCCGCCTCGGGTAGAACGTGTGCTAGTTTCGCGCCGCCGTGGAGCAGCCCGTCTGCCGCCCACCCATCTGCGGCGGAGACTCCCATGGCTTTCATCGACCGTGTGCTGCGCCCGCCGGCGTATGGCTGGACCGACGCGAACGGAGAGCTCTCGCAGCCGACGCCGCGTCAGCTCTTCCGCGAGTGGTTCTCCCGCTTGAACTTCCTCCGGACCCGCAAGAACTGGCAGGCCTTCAGCATGCTGGTCTTCACCGGCTCGCTCGTCCCCTTCCTGCTGGCCTTTCTCTTCTTTCACTTCAGCTGGCCGCTGGTCGTGGTCGGGTTCTTCTACAGCATGGTGGCGATGGGCTCCTACGGGACGGTCTGGCTCCATCGTTTCGGGACCCACGGCGCCTACCGCTTCGAGAGCAAGCTCTGGCGCTTCATCACGCGGAATCTGGTGATTCGCATCTGTCCCGACGAGATTTATCTCGTCAGCCATCACGTGCATCACGCCAAGTCCGACCAGCCCGGAGACCCCTACAACCCGAAGGGCGGCGCGCTCTACTGCTTCCTCGCCGACGTCAACCATCAGCCCATCGCGACGGATCTCTCCGAAGCCGACTACGCCCGCGTGGTGCGCATGCTCGAGCGGACCGGGGAGCCGCACCACAGCTACGAGGAGTACCTTCGCTGGGGCACGGCGGAGAAGCCGCTCCGTACCTACCTGAGCTTTGGTGGCAACTGGGCGTTTTGGTACGGCACCTTCTTTCTCCTCGGCGGCCATGCGCTCGCGACGGCCAGCTTCGGGAGCGCTCTCTTCTGGGCCGTCGGGATCCGCACCTTCAACTACGGCGCCCACGGGTCCGGCAAGGATCGGCGCCGGGAGGGCGTGGATTTCAATCGCAACGACCTGTCCATCAACCAGCTGTGGTCGGGCATGGTCGCGGGTGAGTGGCACAACAACCACCACCTCTTCCCGTTGAGCGCCAGCAACAACTTCCTCTGGTACCAGCTGGACATTCCCTTCCTCTACATTCGATTTCTCGAGCGCATCGGCGCCGTCTCGAACGTGCGGGACCAGAAGCCCACGTTCCTCAAGCGCTACCTGGCGCCCTACCGAGCCGCTCCGGGCGGTGAAGCCGCGGCCGAGCCCCCAGCGGTGTCGTCTCCCGCGCGGCGCTAGCCGCGTCGAGGCCCGCCGCGACGCGAACCGCTGCGCTCGGCGTCTGCCGGCGGGGTCAGCTGCGGAGTCGGGGTCCGGCCGCCGCGGAACCCGCACGGCGCAAGCGCGCGCGATCCAGTGCGAGCCGCGGGCCGATCCACATCGCGTCGTCGGTGTGCTCGGCCCACACGTCGCCGTGCAGCGGGTGCACGAGGACCGAGAGCTCGCCGCGCTCCGCCAGCACCTGGCTCAGCACCGGCCCGAGCTCCGCGTCGGACACCGTCACCTGGTACATCGCGCGGGGGTGAAACGCGACGGGCCCGTCGTGGATGCGGCCCAGGATGGCGTCGGCGGAGAGGGCGGCGATGCGCTCGCGCAGGGCCAGGGCCGTGGGGCGCGACCGGGCGTCGAAGTACACGTGCAGATGGAAGGCCATGCTGCCCGCCTCAGGCCGCCGCTGCGCCTTGGCGCAGCGCGCGGCGGATGGCGCCCGGAACGTCGTCTTCCCCGCGCCCCGCGCCGCGGGTGTCGATGACGCGCACGTTGCTCAGGCCGAGGAAGCCGAGGACGTGCACGAGGTAGGGCGTCGCGAAGTCGGCGTCCGACCCGATCCGCGTGCCTCCTGACGCGACGACCACGTACACCGGACGGTCGGCGAGCAGGCCCCTCGGACCGTCGCTCGTGTACTGGAACGTGCGACGCGAGCGCGCGACCAGATCGATCCACGCCTTGAGCGCCGCGGGCACCGAGAAGTTGTAGATGGGCGTCGCGAGCACGATGGCGTCGGCGCTCTCCAGCTCCTCGATCAGCCGCTCCGAGAGCTCGGACGTGTCCGTCGGGCCTGCGTCGCCCGAGAGGTAGCCGAAGTGGCGCAGCGTATTCTCGTCGAGCTGCGGGAGCGCGTCGGCGCCGAGGTCGCGACGCACGACCTCCGTGGGGCCCAGCTCGGCGAGGAGCGCGTCGGCCCACGCGCGGCTCTTCGAGCCCTCGCGGCGCGCGCTGGCGTCGATGCGCAGGACCTTCACAGCCCCGTCCAGCCGCCATCGACGACGAGCTCTTCGCCCACCATGAAGGAAGCGTCCTTCGAGGCCGCGAAGGCGAGCGCCGCCGCGATTTCGTCCGGCTGGCCGAAGCGGCCGAGGGGCACGTTGCCCATGACCTGCCCGGCCATGGCCTGGAGCTGCTCCGGCGGCAGCCCGAGCTTCTGGTAGATGGGCGTCTCGACGGGGCCGGGGCTCACCGCGTTGACGCGAATGCCCTGGGGAAGCAGCTCGCCCGCGAGCGTGCGCGAGAGCGACCGGAGCGCCGCCTTGGACGCCGCGTAGACCGTGGAGTGCGGCATGCCGACCTGGTTGTTGATCGACGTATTGAAGACGAGCGAGCTGCCCTCGCCGAGCAGGGGCAGGAGCGCCTGCACCGTGAAGAACGCGCCCTTGAAGTTGACCGCCATCTGGTGGTCGAAGGCGGCTTCGTCGAAGCCCTCGAAGGGGCCGAAGGCGGCGATGCCGGCGTTGTAGATGACGGCGTCGAGGCGGTCGGTCCGGGCGCGAAGCGCGGTCACGAAAGCCTCGCGGCTCGCGGCGGACGCGACGTCGAGCGGGAGCGCGGTGGCCTCCCCGAGCTCGGCCGCGGCCTGCTGCAGGCGCTCCGGGCTCTGGCCGGTGAGGATGACGTGGGCGCCCTCCTGCTGGAGGCGGTGGGCGGTGGCGAGACCGATGCCGGTCGTGGCGCCGATGACGAGGACGTGCTGCTGGTCGAAGCGGTTCATGCCCGTACCTTGGTTGCCGGCGTTGCGATTGATAATGGCTGGCATTCGGGCATCACTGTCCCGATAATCGGGACAATGGACCGCTTCGAGAGCATGAAGGTCTTTGCCGAGGTGGCGCAGCTCGGCAGCTTCCGCGGCGCCGCGCGGAGCCTGCGGCTCTCGAGCACCGCCGTCTCGCGCCACGTGTCGAACCTCGAGGACCACCTGGGGACGCAGCTCCTGGTGCGCACGACGCGTCGCCTGAGCCTCACGGAGCCGGGGCGCGCCTACCTGCTGCGCTGCGTGGCGCTGCTCGACGATCTGGACGAGCTCGAGCGCGACGTGTCCGACGCCTCGGCCAGCGTGCGGGGCCGGCTGCGGGTGACCGCCGGGGTCTCCTTCGCGCAGGAGCAGCTCGGGACGCTGATCCCGGCGTTCGTCCGCGAGCACCCGGACGTCGAGGTCGATCTCGTGCTGAGCGACCACCACCTCGACCTGGTCGCCGAGCGCATCGACCTCGCCATCCGCATCGGTCAGCTCGAGGACTCGACGATGATCGCGCGGCGCCTCGCGCCGTGCCGCCACGTGGTGTGCGCGTCGCCGGAGTACCTGGAACGTCACGCGCCGCCGCGCGCGCCCGCGGAGCTGGCCGCGCACGACTGCATCCTCGACACGAACCAGCCGCGGCAGTGGTGGCTCCGCGGTCCCGAGGGCGAGTCGAGCCATGCGGTCCGCGGTCGCTACCTCGTCAACAGCGCGCACGCGGCCCGCGACGCCGCGATGGCGGGGGTCGGGCTGGCCTACCTGCCCACCTTCGTCGCGGGCCCGCAGCTGGCGCGGGGAGAGCTGGTCCGCGTACTCGGGGGCTACGACGCCCGTTCCCTGCAGCTCGTCGCCGTGTACGCCCACAACCGCCACCTGCGCGGCTCGGTGCGCGCGCTGGTCGACTTCCTCGCCGCACGCTTCGGCCCCGAGCCACCCTGGGACGCGGGGCCAGACGAGAGCTCCAGAGACCCAGCACCAACCTCCGACTTTGCCGGTCGGACCGCCCACGCTGGGAAGCGTGCGCTATAGGGGGCGCATGGTGCTGCGTCGTTGTCGAGGCCGGTTGGATTCGTCCCACTCTCGTGGGGTCATGGCGGCACTCCTCTCGTTGATTGTCGCGGGTTGCGTGGGCAAACAACGTCAGAGGATTTCCTCCGGACACACGGGGTGTGCCCCTGACGAGATCACCATCACGGATGGGACGCGCACGTCATGGAATGCGACATGCCGGGACCGGCTGTACCGATGTTCGGTGACCCCAGGAAGGAACGCGGCAACCAGCCGTTGCGCACTTGACTCGTCGTCCTGGGTGCCGCCTGCCGCGCAGGACACCTCGCTTCCCGTTGCAGCCTCTGGGGGAGAGGAAGCAGGGGCGACCTCCGAGGACCTCAACCCGGAAACGGAACGCGCCGTCCGCGAGCTGCTCTCAGCTCGTGGAAGTGCGTTCTTGGCTTGCACCTCGGGTAGACCCATCGCCCTCCGTGCGAGCTGGGATGTCTCGGGGGTGGTATCCGTGACCGCCCAAGGCGTTGACGACGAAGTCGCGGGTTGCCTCCGTGCTGCCGCCGACGGGTTGAGGGCGCCGTCCGGCGAAGCAGGTCAGCTTCTTCATCCCGTTGTGCCTGAAGCCTGAGCCGCGCTACTTCGTCTTCGCTTCGCCGCCGGCCTTGGCCGCGTCGTCCAGGCGCAGCAGTGACGCGAGCTCGGTGACGATGGCTTCCATCTGCCGTTCGCGGTAGCGCGGGCCGACCTCTTGGCGGGCGAAGAGGGCTTCGAGCTCCTCCGCGTCGTTCAGCAGCTCGTCCTTGCGGCGGGCGCGCGCCTGCGCGAGCGAGGCGGCGCGGTTGCCGCCGCGGGTCATCAGCAGCAGCCCGAGGAAGGCCAGCATCAGCGCGGCGCCGACGGCGATCCAGCGGCCCGGGCCCGGGCCCGGGATGCCCGTCACGCGGATGGTGAGCCGGTCGAGCGGCGTGTCGCTCGGCGTCTTCTCGACCGCCGTCCACAGAATGGAGCGGCCCTGGTCTTGGTGGCGCTCGGCGGCGGGGAAGCCCTCCACGCGGAGCGTCATGTCCGGCGAGGCGTCGGTCATCACCCGATAGCGAAAGGTCCGCTCGAAGGGCATGCGCTGGCTGAGGAGCACGCCCGAGCCCTCGAGGGGTAGGTCGTAGCTGAAGAGAAGCGTCGCGCGCCCCGGCGGGAGCGATCCCTTGAGCGCGAAGCCCGTGTCGTTCGGCACGAGAACCTGGTCGCTCATGCTCCGCTGGCTCTGGAACGCGGTAAAGCCCGCCGGGAGGTCCACCTGCAGCCCCTCGCCGAAGACCACGGTCTCGGAGCCCAGGTTCGCGACCTGCGACTGCATGGTCACGTGCACCCGGCTGTCCCGGTACTCGAGCATGGTCTGCCCGACCATTTGCACGAGGCTCTGCGTCGCCGTGGTGGTCGGAAGACGCACGAGCTGCACGCGCTGGCCGCGGTCCGGCTCCAGCCGGAAGGGCGGCGCCCCGTAGGTCGCGCCCTCGTGCACGAGGCTCACGCGGTAGGCCTGGTCGGAGCCCGTCGCCAGGCCCTCGAAGAAGACCACGCCCTCGGCTCCGGTGAGCTCGTTCTCGGCGTCGCGATCGCCGCCCGAGCCCATGATGCCGACGCGCACCGATTGCGCGGGCACGGCGCCGCCATTCTCGTCGATGACGCGCACGGCCACGGTGCCCGCGGGGAGCTCCGCGTCGGCCTCGCTCGTGGCGAAGGTCGGCCCCTGACCGAGTGCGCGCCGCGCCCGCGCCTCGACCTGCGCGTGGCGCGCGGCCTCGCGGGCCTGCTCCCGGGCTTCGTCTCGCCCGACGGGAGCGGCGGCCGCGTCTTCGGCGGCCGCCGCGACGCCTTCGAGTTGCTCGGCCTGGCGCCGGGCGACTTGCAGCGCTGACTCGAGGATATCGACGC
>ERZ1740059.613-NODE-613-length-18498-cov-4.073903_pt1 | contig 18498 bp, 19 predicted proteins | sample MGYA00581744_ERZ1740059 | MGnify/ENA primary metagenome ERZ1740059 (study PRJEB43018, sample SAMN04849738) | marine metagenome | isolation source: floating plastic debris | place: Pacific Ocean | collected 2008-08-28 | study: EMG produced TPA metagenomics assembly... | reverse complement strand
CATATGGCCGATATAGCCTGGATGGGCTGCGTTCATTGAGTGGTGAAGATGGTCTTTGACTGCTTGCAACAATGACTCAATATCTGTCGGGTTGTTTGGTACTTTAGCCCAGGCGTAGTCATCAGATATGAAAGGCTCAGGCAGGGGGGAGCGATCCGCTGCCTGAGCCATGGTTTGTACTAATAAGTCAACTACCTGGTGTAGGAGAGTTGCGATCGCAGCTCGATTCTCACCATCAGGACGAATAAAGGCCGTTGTCGGTAGGGCTGAAAAATCCACCGTACTTGTTGGTTATAGCGTGTGCCCTACCAGAATAATCAATAAATCCATCGCACACGCGGTTTTCCTGGGCGCACTCCCAGATGGACAAACCCTCGTTTTGCACCGTAGCCAATGCTGTAGGGAAAGGTTTGATCGCACCAGGCCTCTACTTCATAGATACTGACATTCTTGATATAAAAATCAACCGCTCCCGTATCTGGAGCATCATAAAGATGCTCGGACCGCCGAGCACCACCGACTTTGTCATTGACTTCAGGAGGACGGTAGCCCGACGTAATCACTAGCGGATTGCCCCCAAAATAATCACGACATTTTTCTAAAAAGAGAGCGATCTCGTAAGCTGTCTTACACTGAAAGCTATGCTGAAAACGGCGTTCCTCATCATAGAGAGCAAATTCGCCATAGGTAATATGAGTGGTAATTAACGTGTCAAAAGACATATCTGGCAGCAGTTTTGCCCCGACGGCCCCGCTGCCAGCGACTGCCTGAACAATCGCATCTAGCCGCTCTTCCGGTTTGCGATCGCTCGCTTCAATCGCTTCATCGTGGTCATCCTCCCAGTTGGGTACAGCGGACGTGTCCTTTTTGCAAAATAAATCTGCCTCAGCTAAACGGCGGCGGCGTAGACCTTCTTCAACAGAGGTACCCGGATTGCGATACTTGACAAATTGGGCCGCTATCCAACGGTGGTCATTCCACCGCTCAGGTGAATCACAAACCCGTGTAATCGATTCAAAATCATCTCCGCGATAAAATCCAGCCCCCAGATTATAAGCAAAGCTGTATAGGGCACCACGCTGGTTATTATTCATCTGTTTCCAGGTGGGAATCTTTTCTAAAGCTGATCGGCAGGACTTTTCCACATGGTCAATCAGATAGTCCTCGGCTCGCTTCCGGTCAATAATGTCGCCTTGACGTACCTGTACTCCATCTGGGTAGCGAATGGTGCCATAGCCGATAGTCGGCACGTCCCAACCTCGGAGAGGATCGGCGTAAGCCTGGGCTCGACCGTCTGGCAATAGCTGTGCAAAGCCCTCAAATTCTTTAATTAGTTCAATACCAGAGCGGGGAATGACCCCTAATAAGGAGTCAGATGGTCGCTCGGGCTTGGAGGGGACGGTTGGGGACGGTTGCTCTCGTCCGCTGAGCGGTGCAGCAATTACGCCTAGCTGGTCGATCCAACGGCCGCTACTGCCATAAAAGCCGATTACCTGGTGGTTTGGGGGCACCTGCAAGTCAGTTACTGTCCCAGACTGTTTGCCAAAGGTAACGGTGCGGCCTTGACTCGTCAATATCTCAATAGAGCCAACATATCGCTTACCAGGAGCCGTTAGCCTAACGTTGGCGATATATTCATCCGTATCCAATACGAGTGAATCTAGTACTGAGCCATCGCCACCTCGGATAGGTAACTCAGCCGACTCCCATAGCATCTGAACTTGATCGACGTTGCGGCCTACTCTTACCTTTACTTCGATCGGTTTTGCTTGCTGAGCTAGAACTCGATCACTTGCTTTGGGCGGCCAATTAATATCTGAAAAAAATCTACCACCGCTGCCACCGACGGATACGCTACGCCACAGCAGTCCGTCTAAATCGTTTAAGGATTCCATAGGAATGTGCCATTGCTAAATAAATATTAGCTACGGAAGATTAGACCTGAACTCAGGTTAAATACAGTGGTAGCTACTGCTTAACCAATCAAACCTGCACTTAAGGATTTCGGAACTTTAAAGTTTCTTTTGTCAATGGTTGCCATGGATATGTGGCAGCTGTGGGCTAAGTTTGAATGTCTAATATAGATATCTTTAGATATCTAACTGTGGATACCGCACTCAGTCTTGCCACTGTCACGCCAGCGACCAGCTCGTTCGTCTTCTCCAGCTTGTACCTTGGTCGTTAAGGGCTGATCGCCAATGCTGCTGTAGCCTTGATCGTGGAGCGGGTTGTAGAAAACGCTGTTGGCAAAGGTATAACGCCACAAATCTTTATGGGACCAGTTGGCCAAGGGATTAATTTTGATCCGCCCGTCTTGATCGCGCTCCAAAATAGGCATGGCTTGCCGTTGGACTGATTGATCGCGTCGACGTCCGGTAATCCACCCTTGGACGGATAGCTCATCTAAAGCTTTGTTCATCGGTTGCACTTTGGTTAACTGGTGAAACCGATTGACGTCTTTCTCCCAAAGCTTGTCACCGTATTTAGCGATAAATTCTTCACGGGTTGAGGCGGCTTGACAGGTATACAGACAGAGGTTGTAAATCTTTTTTGCTTTTTCGGCAGTTTCTAAAGTCTCTGGAAATAGATAAAGCGTGTTTAGAAAAATAACGGGTACCTTTGTCTGCAACTCGTGGTACAGCATATGGGTCACTGCACCCATGCTAAAGGATGTCATCTGTACCAGGTTAGGAATAGTCGCGATGGCCCAGGCCAAAATTTCTTGAGGGGTAGCCGATTCAAATCGACGATTAAGCTCAGCTAAATCTAGCTCATTGAGGTCAAACTCAATCCGTTTAGCGAATGGAGTGAGGGTAATCGATTGTGCTTCTATACAAGAAACCATGTATCTCAGTGGGGTTTTAGCCCATAAACGATCACTAGAAGTATCCTATCGTAATAATCTCCTGTAACCCACCGGAGAATTGTAGATTAACCGTGCCTTTTAGAGAGGATAACCGTAACGACTTAATGATTGTTCACTTAACGTAGGACAATAGAACCTATGAAAAAGCTCATTTTTTACACAAAACCAGGTTGCCACCTCTGCGAAGGTCTAGCGGAAAAACTCGCTCAGCTGAATCATCTACCCATTGAGATTGAGGCTCGGGACATTACCCAAAATCCTGCTTGGTTTGCGGAGTATCAGTATGAAATTCCGGTGCTCTGCCGCGTGATTAACTATCCTGAGACGTCTGAGGTAGAAAAGGAGCAGCCGTTGCCACGACTATCGCCGCGAGCACCACTGCGGCAATTAGAGAAAATGTTGCAGTCCTATTTAGGTCCCTTTGAGTCAGAATAACGGCAGTCTGCTTTAGAGAAGAATTTGGAGAGTGGTCTGTATGATGCTGCGTGAGTTGCTGGCACAGTTGCCCCCTGGGTTAATATCTGCTATTGATCATCCTGCTTTGGATCAAACGGTGACTGGGTTGTGTTCTAACTCAAAAAACTGTCAGTCGGGTGATTTGTTTATCGGTATGCCGGGAACTCGGGTAGATGGGGGAGAGTTTTGGCCAGGTGCGATTGAACGGGGTGCGATCGCAGTCATCATTTCCCCGAATGCCATCGCAAATCAGCCCGCTATGGATGAGTCGGTCTTGCTCATTGCTGGTCACGATATGCCGACTATCTGTGGTGAACTTGCAGCTGCGTTCTACAACTATCCTGGTTACACCCTCAAGCTAGTGGGAGTAACCGGCACTAATGGCAAAACCACCACTACCCACATCATTGAGCATTTTCTCAATGCGGCTGATATGCCGACCGGGTTGCTTGGTACCCTTTATACCCGCTGGCCGGGACATCAAGAGACTGCAGTTCACACCACTCCGTTCCCGGTAGATTTGCAGCGAGAGTTAGCTAAAGTTGTCGAGGCCGATTGTCAACACGCCATCATGGAAGTCAGTTCCCACGCCCTGGCGCAAAAGCGGGTTTGGGGGTGTTCCTTTGAGGTGGCCGTCTTTACCAATCTCACCCAGGATCACCTCGACTATCACAAAAGTTTTGAGGACTATTTTGAAGCTAAGGCGCTCTTATTTAACCCCGACTATCTTAAAGGTCGCGCCATTATTAATCGTCGAGATCCCTATGGTCAGAAGCTAGTTAACCGGCTTAGTGCTGACCAGGTGTGGACCTATCACATTGACGATACGGCAGCCGACCTTCACACTACAGCTCTTAAATACAGTGCAACCGGGGTAAGCGGTAATCTAGTTACTCCAATGGGCTCGGTCTTATTTACGTCGCCGTTGATGGGGCGGTTTAACTTAGAAAATGTGCTTGCGTCAGTGGGCGCTGCTCTGCATTTAGGTGTTTCTCTAGAAGCTCTGATCGCTGCCTTAGCTGGATTTGGCGGGGTGCCTGGTCGGATGGAGCGAGTGCAGACCTCTCCCAGCCAAGATATCAGCGTGATTGTGGACTACGCCCATACGCCCGATAGTTTAGAAAATGCTCTACGGGCAGCGCGTCCGTTTATTTCAGGACAGCTGATCTGTGTGTTTGGCTGCGGTGGCGATCGAGATCGCACCAAGCGTCCTCAGATGGGTCGAATTGCTTATGAGCTGGCTGACCGTGTGGTGATTACGTCCGACAATCCACGTACTGAGGAGCCCCAGCAAATTTTGGCTGATGTGGTGGCTGGGATTGAGGCAGATTTAGAAGAAAATGAGGTGATTTGCGATCGCGCTGCCGCCATCAAGCAAGCGATTCTATCGGCTCAACCAGGCGATGGAGTACTGATTGCCGGTAAAGGTCATGAAGATTATCAAATTTTAGGCACCGAGAAAATTCATTTTGACGATCGAGAACAGTCTCGACTCGCGCTCGACCTTCGTCCAGTTTTATCGCCCTAGCTCCACAATATGGGCTTTAGAGTGTAGCTGTAGTAACAAAACTCAGTGCTAGCACGGAAAGTCGGGTAGAAATACCCATTTGCCTACTACCACCCTTAATTAACCTAGAGGAATAGATACATTATTTAATACGCCCTGGGCGAATTTTAGAGTCATTATGGACGCTTTTACGGTCAGGTCATCCTTATCAACTGCGACCCGTTCTGCAGCTCCGATAACACGCTTATCAGCTTCCGAAGAAATTGAAATTGATCCTCAGTTTCTCAAAACGGCATCCCAAGAGCTTAATAATCCCATCACAACCATTAAGACTGCTCTAACGCTGCTCAATGCTTCCACCCTCAAACCCAAACAGCGTGCACGATATCTACAGATGATTGGTCAAGCCTGCGATCGGCACAGCCATCTGATTGATAGTGTGTTTAAACTGCTAGAGCTGCAGCTTACTCCCCAGCCTGCAGTACTCGAAGCTGTTCAGCTTTGGGACTTAGTACCGGGTGTGGTCAGCACTTATCAACCCCTAGCAACAGAGCGTCGCATTTAATTAGCTTACACAGAGTCAAATCACTTACCCCCTGTAATAGGCATCGAATCGCACTTGAAACAGGTGTTGGTAGCTTTGGTAAGCAATAGTATTCAATTTACAGATGAGGGCGGTCGGATTTGGGTTACGGCTTGTCAGCGTAGCGATGGTAAGGTTGCCCTGGTAATCCAAGACAATGGTCGAGGTATTTCTCCTGCGGTTTTACCCCATGTGTTTGATTCGTTCTATCGCAGTACCTCTGAAGGCAGTGGTTTGGGACTAACCCTAGTACAGCAGCTACTGACCCACTGTGGTGCCTCAATCTCCGTCAGCAGCACTCCAGGGAAAGGCACCGCGTTTACAATTGTGCTCGCAGTTACCCCTGATTAGTCGGATTGATGCTCAGATTCTGGCATTAGTGTTTCTATTAATAGCTGAGCTTTTTGCTGTTTTTCTTGCAAAAAAGCGTCGCATTTTTTGAGTTCAGCGGCGGCTTTTTCAAACTGCTCAAAAATATTAGCCAGGGGTAGGTCGCCGGTTTCTAATTCGGTGATGATGGCTTCAACCTGCTCGACGGAGGTTTCATAGTTCCAGGTGTCATTCGGCTTTTTAGCTCGTGGCATTGTGATTTGAGGTTGGCTGTTGAAATTGGGTGGAATAAGTTTCTATTGCTTAGCAGGATAACGCTTTAGTGCAGTTAGCTTTGATGGTTTGTCTCCAAAAACGCTGCTGGCTAAGGCCGTTTCATCTTGGTTCTTCCCTGTTATGCGATTATCCACTCTTTTTTCTAATTCTTTTGTAAAGCTCTGGGTATCTGCCGGACTTGGTTTAGCAACAGCTATGTCCGCGTTGACTGTGCCTGTATCAGCTCAAATCTCAGCGCCTGTAATTGCTCAAGCTGCATCATCGTTGACGCTGCTACGGACTATTCAGCATGGGCTAAATGTGAATGCGATCGCATTTAGCCCCAATGGTCAAATGCTGGCTAGTGCTGGGGGAGATGGCATGATTCGAGTGTGGGATGTCAACGCCACATTACAGGGCGATGAAAATCGCCGGATGCGTCGGCTGATCCAAATTCCAGGTGCCGATCGCTATGTAACATCATTGGCGTTTAGCCCAGACAATCGTTATCTAGTGACTGGCACTTACAACGGAGATGTGCGGGTTTGGGATCTCAGCATATGTGAGCGAGATCGGCCCGGCTGTAATTCTCAGCTGGTACTAGATCGAGACTATGTAGGGGTTGCTCCCAGGGTGAAATTTAGCCCTAGCGGTCGTTGGTTGGCGGCAAGCAATTACGATGGCACCGTGACCCTTTGGGATTGGGGTAGTCGTCGCGTGATAACTGTGCTTGAACCTGAAACCGGCTCCCACAGAGGCGAGCGCCTAGATGGCCGATTTTCCTCCCTGACCTTTAGTCCTGATGAAACCTATTTAGCTGCAGGCAGCCATGACGATTTCATCACGTTGTGGAGCCTTGACCCGCGCGAAGAATTTGAGCGCATCGCAACGATTGATACTGGTCATGGTGTTGATAGTGTTGCTTTTAGCCCCGATGGTCAATTTTTGGCCAGCAGCAATTTTCGAGGTGTAGAAATACGGTCAATTCGCTCTAGGAGAGGCAAATTGAAAATTGAAGAACAAGCTGAGCTAGAGGTCGGTCAGCGAGTCAATACCATGGCATTTTTACCCAATGGTCAATCCTTATTTGTTGGTGACAATGTCCAATCTGTAGGGCTTTGGAATATTGAGGAAGAAGAGTCTCTAATCACTATTCCGAACGATCAGCAGCATTCACGCCCAGTGCTAACAGTGGCGCTTTCGCCCTCGGGTAACTTATTGGCTAGCGGTAGTACTGACGGTGTGATTAAGCTCTGGCGTCCTTAATCGGTATGTGATCTCCATCACCTCAATCATTCATTAATATGTGATTTCTCCGTTACTGTTAGAACATCTGCTTCGATTTGCCCCTGGCCAAACTGGACCGTGATACGGTCGCCAGGGGCCAGGGTATTCGCCTGATGCACTACATTTCCTGACGTTTCTCTGACTAAGGCATAGCCTCGTTTCAAAACGGCTGTGGGGTCCAAGGTGCCTAGTTTCTCCGTGAGTAGCTGATGCTGATGGTGTGTGGTTTTCAGTCGTTGGGTTAAGGCCTGGATCAGTCGCTGTGTTTGCCATTGATGAGCTTGCTGTGCTTGCTCTAACTGGCTTTCAGGCTGCAGCCGCTGTAAACGAAGGTAGAGCTGTTGCAGTCTTTGCTTATGCTGATAAAGCTGAGCTCCAGCGGCTTGCGTGAGCCGCTGGAGCCGTTGTGCTTGAGCAGACTGCAGCTCACTCAGGGCAGGAATGATATACTCTGCAGCAGCAGTTGGGGTGTGGGCACATGCGTCAGCAACTAGATCCGCTAGGGATTCGTCGCGTTCATGACCGATGCCGGTGATGACTGGGATGGGGCAGGTTGCGATCGCACGCACTACCCGCTCATCATCAAAACACATCAAATCCTCGACAGCCCCGCCGCCTCGTCCGAGTAAGAGGACATCGGCCCGACCGTCTGACCCTACCCGTTCGATGGCCCGAGCAATTGAACTAGGAGCCCGTTCACCCTGAACGATAGCAGGCGATAGTAAAACGTATAATCCTGGATGTCGCTGGGTCAGCGTCTGTTGAATATCACCCCAAGCAGCCGCCTGAGGCGATGTCACCACAGCTATACAGGTTGGTAATGTGGGGAGTGACCGTTTGCGCGCTGTGTCAAAAAGCCCTTCACTTGCTAATCGATTGCGCAGTTGACGGTATCGCAATGCGTGTAGACCAGCACCAGCCGGTAGCACCTGCCAGGTTGTGAGTTGATAGCTACCCCGTTTGGGATAAACCTTGAGCTGTCCTAGTACCACTACCTGCTCCCCTACTGTGGGCATGACGCTGAGTTTTGGCAATTGGCTACGCCAAACGACAGCACTGAGCGTGGCCGAGCCATCGGCTTCTTGCAATGAAAAAAAGCAACCACTGCCATGCTGACGAGCACTTGAGACTTCGCCAATCACCCAAATATTGCGTAGGTGCTCATCGCCTTCTAGCAGTAGCTGGATATATTCAGTAACACCCGCAACACTTACTGCCTTGAAGTCCAAAGTATCCGTTGTCATAACCATTGCTAGAGAGTTTGAATAATTACACAGGAATTTAATAGTACGTTTGTATTTTTCCGAGTACAATCACAAAGTTGGGCATGATGTGACTATAAAGCTCGATGACTTCCCTTTATCCAGCCCGATTAGCTCCTGCACTGTGAGCTTATAATTGCTGAACTCGGCCAAACTTATTGCAGAACTTAGGCAGCATGGCAAAAACATCCACTGAAAACAACGAACGCAAAAAAGCGTTAGATATGGTGCTCAATCAAATTGAGCGCAACTTTGGTAAAGGTACCATCATGCGTCTTGGGGATGCCCAGCGTATGAAAGTGGAGACGATTCCCACCGGAGCGCTGACCTTAGACTTGGCTTTAGGTGGTGGATTGCCCAAGGGCCGTATCATCGAAATCTATGGTCCAGAAAGTTCAGGTAAAACAACCCTTGCCCTACATGCCATTGCCGAGGCTCAAAAACAGGGAGGGGTTGCTGCTTTTGTCGATGCTGAGCATGCGTTAGATCCAGTTTACGCTGGAGCCCTTGGGGTAAATATTGACGATTTACTCGTTTCGCAGCCTGACACAGGAGAAGCTGCTTTAGAAATCGTAGATCAGCTAGTACGCTCTTCTGCGATTGATTTAGTTGTCATCGATTCTGTTGCTGCTCTAGTGCCCCGAGCTGAAATCGAAGGAGAGATGGGCGACTCCCATGTGGGTCTGCAAGCGCGATTAATGAGTCAGGCTTTACGTAAAATCACTGGCAATATTGGCAAATCTGGCTGCACAGTCATTTTTCTTAACCAGCTTCGACTCAAAATTGGCGTTACCTATGGCAACCCCGAAACAACTACTGGGGGGAATGCCCTGAATTTTTATGCCTCAGTTCGTCTAGACATTCGTCGGATTCAAACCCTCAAAAAAGGCAACGATCAGTTTGGTATTCGCGCCAAAGTGAAAGTAGCTAAAAATAAGATTGCTCCCCCCTTCAAAATTGGGGAGTTTGACATCATCTTTGGTGAAGGTATATCTACCCTAGGCTGCATTGTTGATCTCGCAGAGGAAAATAGTATTTTGGTTCGTAAGGGAGCCTGGTACAGCTACAAAGGCGAGAATATTAGTCAAGGACGTGACAATGCCATTCGCTACCTGGCTGATAATCCTGAAATAGCTGCTGATATTGACCAGCAGCTACGCCAGACATTACAGATTGGTGAAATGGAGGCGACTCAAGAGGCGAGTAGTACTGATGAGCCAGCAGCTGAAACCACCAAAAGTTCGTCTAGAAAAACCAAATCACAGAAGGCTGGAACGTAGCCATTGAGTTGTGCTAGACGCTTAATCCTCAATGTAAGGTACGCCCGTCTTCTGTGTAGTTATCTACCGAGTCGTTGATTGTGTCGGGTTGCCTGGAATCAGAACCAGAAGCTAAGAAAAAATAGAAAAGTGAACTACCAATGCGAATGCGATCGCCATCACGTAATGCATAGACCCTTTGGAGCTTTTCACCATTGACGTAGGTGCCATTAGTGCTCTCTAGATCAGAAATAACAAATCCTTGCTCTTGGCTATACTGCACCGCAGCATGACATCGAGATAATCGTTTATCTTGTACAGCAATATCTGACTGACGGGGATCTCGACCTATAGTCCACAAACCATCTGTGGAATGCAGGCTCTTGGATTTTCCAGTTGCTAGGTTGCTAATAATGTAGGCTTGCTGATCGTCAATCATGCCCTGAATATAGTTGGCGATATGTGAGAGACCATTGATATGGGCAGTGATGACGTCATCTAAAAGCTCGCGATTGTGCTCATACAGCTTTGAAAAAGACTGAAATAGACCTAGCTTAGATTCCACTGCCGCCTCGTCTTCAGCGGAGAATATCTCACGATATTCAGCTAGGTTGTTGGGATAAGCCATAAAAAGTTCAATAGAACGTTTAGTTTGAGGACGACTGACTAAGTGACGATATGGATTCTAGAAAATATAGCTTTAGCTACAGTATTCTTCAGAACTTTCATTATTAGAAGGATGCCACTATATTTCTATAAAACCTTGAACTTCACCGGAATTATTGTGAAAAGATGGTTAATCTTCCGGACGGTTGAAGGTCTCATATAGAAAGCATATTGCAGCTGTTATGTAAATTTTATAGAGCTGCTTTCACCGTTAAGCTCTATTTGAGCTTGTATTCCTAATCTCTGATGCAGGTAAGCTAGCTTAAAAACTGCATGAGTTCACGGTTAACGCTGTTAGGGGCTTCTTGTTGAATCCAATGACCACAGTCAGGAATAGATCGTCTGATGTATGAGCTATCCGATAGTTCCTGAGAAAAAATACCTGTGGCTGTTATTAAGTGGTCGTCCTCACCCCACATCAACAGAGTAGGTGATGATAGTGGGTTAGTCGATACGCGTAAAGGGCTGAACCAATTGCTAATCCAATCACTTACGTTAAAGCAGTGGCGAACGTGCTGTAAGACAGCTGGAATAACATCCGGTTTTTGTAGTGCTGCTTGATATAAATCGGTGTTGGCTTGGGTAAAAGCACTCTTTCTAATGGCTTGTTGTTGAAAAAGGTACTGCAGTAAGGATGCTAAGTTATCCTTGATGAGCCACTGAGGCAATCCTGGTGTTTGCAGCGCTAACAGATGCCAGTTGCGTTGTAAGTGATCCCAGCTGTTGGAAAGACCATGGCTCAGGGCAAGCTGCCATCGTTGAGGTGTGCTGAGCATGGCCAATTTATCTACGCTGCTAGGAAAACGGTTTGCAAGATTCCATGCAATAGCTCCCCCCCAATCATGACCAACGACATGAGCTTTTTCTTAGCCCAATGTGTGGATTAGTGCATAAATATCAGCACTTAATGTGTCTAAGTCGTAACCATGACGCGGCTTTTCAGAGTCGTTATAGCCTCTCAAGTCAGGAACAACTACCTTAAACCGTTGAGATAGATACGGCAGCTGATGACGCCAAGAGTACCAAAACTCAAACAAACCATGAAGCAAAATTAAAAGCTTTCCGTTCCCTTGGGTGACGTAATGGAGCTGCACAGAGTTAGCTTTGGCGTATCGATGTTCCCAAGTCAATGATGCTGCTCCAAACAAAGAGATAAATAGGGCGATTGGTTGTTGATTAACCCTAGGCCACCATACTATATCCCTCGTAGCACAGGTTACCAAAAAATCACTTGGATTTCGATTAAGCAGAACGATAGGCAACCTGGTATTCGACCGGCTGAATACGGTATTTAACTAAGTTCGCCAGCTCTTGAAGCTGATTGATTGCCTCAGCTCCCTCTAACTTCATCAGCTCACGATCATCACGCATTTCTGTCCAGGTGATGCCATAGTCTGACACTAAAAAACGGATTAAATGATCATTACCTAAACTGACCATAAACGAAGCACTGTTGAGCTGATCACCGCATGTGTAACAAGACGCTAAGTACCCTTGATTTTCAAGGACAATGGCTAGCGCTTTTAGGTTTAGGACCAAATCTTTTACGAATTGGCGGTGCTGCTCTGCAAGTCGAACAAACATTTACGTTCTCCTTCCCACCGGTCACATTGTAATGTTGAATCTTAAGTTTTGCTTAATATTTTTTATTAGCTACCCAATTGACTCTTATTGACCTTCAGTCTGAAGGGGACTAATTCAGGTCAAAAGTGATCACTTTTACGTACATTTCTGCCCGAGTGCTTAAACTTGATTTGAGACTATGGCAGGCTAAGCACGAAACTTTGAGAAATGTGCTGACTCCTTAATCGACCAGATTCGAGACATTGCCCACTACTTTGGACACTTATTTGAAGTTTCCCAATTTCATGCTTTGGATAGCAGATGTATTAAAGAGAAGCGTTGTAAATTAATTTGATTAAATACAATCGCTGCTAAGGCCTAAAGACTTCTTAGCATTAACTTGATGAAGCTTAGTTATTAAACTATGACATTAGCCACACCATAGCCACCTTAAGCTTATCTGTCCAGAAATGAGGTCTTCTTTGTAACGGTTTTGCTAAAAAGGTGAGCGCATTGGCGATGAATTCAATAAAACTCATTCAGCTAATGTCCACCAGCCAATTGCTGGGCCAATGAATCTAACAGTTAGCCACAGCACAATCATGAGTATGCTCCCAGCCCAAGCGCCACGAGTGCTCCAAGTGACGAAGTCCTGGGATTGTTTCTTAGTGATTGGAAGCCAAGAAACAAAGCGCTCAGGCTGCCCATATTCTTCACCAAGTTTTGACTGCCGACGCTTTGCCTCGCCCATGGGGTTGATTAGTCTATTGAACTAGCTACACGCAATTATAGCGTTTGATTTATTGAAGCTAGCCAGTTTGGATCTAGATAGGTGCTTTGAGCGATTGGATTCAGAGCTTTAAGGATAGTACGTCCATAGCTGCGGTGGTTGACTCGATTATCAAGCAGTGCAACTTTCCCCTGCTGTGCGCTTATAGGTGCGATCGCAAGCTGTAGCGTTTGTAATGCCTTGGGTAATAAAAATAACCTAAACCAATCTTGCCGAAGTCGTTTGTAGTAAGCAACTTGGCCAGCGACCAGTGGATTTTCAAGAGAGGGGATCGGTAGCGTGGTAATGATCAACAATCCCGGTGGCGGACAACGTAGACGGTAGTCATGCCAAAACTCCCAGCCAGCGATCAGAATACCGTTTTCCATGATCTCGGGACGTTCTACTTGTACGCGAGAACCGTACTCAGCGGCTAAGATAGATCCGATTTGTGTCTTAAGCGGGTCGTCTCCAATTAATATCACCGTAGGCTGGGTGAGGCTTTCCGGCAACTGCAGCAGGTTACGAATCTCTTGCAAAATAGCTTGTGAAAATTGGTGACTATTAGGCATGGGCAAGCGATCGGGAGTATAGAGCTGAATCCCGTCCTGCTGTCGATCAGATGTAAATTTTAAGCACGTTACATCTTGTAACCCCAAACTCTGACGATAGCTTTCAGCCCGAGCTTCTTCATCGACGGCGGCCCCAATCAGGACAACTGGCTGTCTCTGCCAAATCGGTCGCATGATCTCAGCCACATTCACTGGCGCGCATCGCAACGTTAGTTGGCCAGATTCACGGTTGAGCTGTAACCATGTCATTCCATCTGCTTGGGATAGCTGACATCTAAATTTTTGCCAGTTTGGCGGTAAGGCATCTAATCCTAAAGGAGCACTTGCCAGCTGGTCATATAGCTCGTCTAGTAGGGCATATTCCTCAGCATCAGCCAGATAGCAACTATAGGGATTCGCCGGATGTTGGAAGGCCAAGTGAGTCAGCTTGACGCGTATATCTCGGATGATTGTTTGCTGAGCAGGATATGCTAGCCCTAGCTGATGCCAATCTGTATCGTCCAGGTTGGAAGTCAGCTCAAGACGTATCCAATCTACTAAAGGATCAATCCCATCGATTAGAGTCACGATATTAGGCGGGAAAGAGGAGGTCGTTTGTAACGAACTGGTCTCATGGGGAGTTGTGATTTGAGCTGACAGCCATGCGCTGGGAGTTGTAATCAAAATTCCCTGAAACGTTTTGCTAGGCCAGCGGTCTCCAATTTGAATAGACTTAACAGTTGGTAAAGTCTGTAACAGTGTTGGAATGTCGTCCTGAATGAGCTGTTGATGAATTGCGTCGGGGACAACCAAGACAATGGGACCAGGCCATACTAGGGCAGGCATTAGGTAGCTTAAACGGTACCGACCTCGGTAGGCAGCTGTACTGCCTGTTTGGAGAAGCGCACTACGGCCCAGCCTTAATGCCCGCGCCACCAGTCGTGCCATCGTCAAATGGTGGGGCCACTGAGTGTGGCCCTGCTGGCGTAAAAAATTTCGGAGTAGCTGGTGGACTTCGACCTCAATCACAGTTGCTTCAATTCTTGCTGTAGCCTGACAACTCAGCGCAATCCCTAAGAAATAGCTAAGTTGTGTCTCATTGTGACATACTCCCCTGGGGGTGTTTGGGTTATCCCCGGCAGCCAGCTGTGCCAATTGCCAAAGATGATTACATGCATTGGTGGTTTGCGACGCCCAGCTCCCTTGTTAATGAAGGCTTTTAACGATAGCGTGTGGCGTGAGCTGCATACGTCAAGCTTATTACCGGCCATGAATAAACCTATGTTACCGACGGCTATTAATGTTCAGACACCTCTACTAAATCCCACTATCAAAACGGTTGGAATCGTTGGATTAGGTCTGATTGGTGGATGTTTGGCTCTCGATTTGAAGCGGCTTGGCTATACCGTTTATGGGGTTGCTCGTCGGATGGCTACGGTCAACGCCGCATTGGAAAACAGTGTGGTCACTCAGGCAGGATGTGATCTTGCGTTGATGGCTCAGGTGGATATCGTTTTTGTCTGTACGCCAATGGCGCTAATTGTGCCTACGGTAGGACAGCTAGCTACACACTTGTCAGAGTCAGCTATTGTGACGGATGTAGGCTCAATTAAAGGGGAGATTGTCGTGGCTGCAACTGACCTTTGGCCTAATTTTGTTGGCGGTCATCCAATGGCCGGTAAGGCGGAGGCAGGGCTGGCTGCTGCCGAAGCATGCTTATTTCGTGGTCGGCCTTATGTTGTGACGCCGATTGAGACGACATCGTCAGCTGCCGTAGATACGGTGATTGCGATCGCAACCCAGCTTGGCTCCCAGGTATACAGATCAACTCCTCTTGCCCATGATCAGGCCGTAGCTGCGATCTCCCATTTACCAGTGATGGTGAGCGCTGCTCTGCTTCACACCTGTCTAAGTGAGCCTGATGCTGAGGTTAAAACGCTGGCCCAAGAAATAGCCAGCAGTGGTTTTTGTGCCACCAGTCGGGTAGGTGGCGGTAATCCTGAGCTAGGGATGATGATGGCTCAGTTGAATCGTTCAGCCCTACTGCAAATACTCCAGCAGTATCGCCATCAGCTGGATGCCATCATCGGATTGATTGAGACAGAGCAGTGGGGGGGACTACAGCAAAGGCTTACCGTTGCTCAGCAGGATCGTCCAAAGTATCTCTAAACCAGCTTCTCTAAGCCGATTGTTTCCCCTCTGCCTCAGCAATAATCACGGGTTCCTGGTACAGAATTGTCGTAAAGGTAACCGTAGAGCCAAGCCCCTCACCCATACTAATAAACTGAACCTTGCCACCCATGGCCTCGATCAGGCGCTGGGAGATAGCGAGTCCTAACCCGGTACCACCATACTGACGAGTGCGTTCCCCATCTACTTGGCTAAAGGTTTGAAAGAGGCGATTCTGTTTTTCTAAAGACACACCAATGCCAGTGTCTTCAACGCTGATTTTGATATGTCCAGGCCATGTTCGGTTTTGAAACCGTACCTCCTGGGGTTTTACTTCAGCTTTAATCGTTACACCACCCTCTGGTGTAAATTTGATGGCATTGCCAATCAAATTGAGCAAAACTTGCAAAATTCGTTGGTAGTTGCCATAGAGTTTAATTTCATCCAAGGTTGCAGGCAGCTTCATGTCAAAATACAGCCCCCTTTGTTCTGCCTGAGGGCGAGTAAAGTTTTCAACATCGCTGAAGAGCTCCTGCAGGCTAACGGCCGTCAGATCGATCTCCAATTTGCCTGCTTCAATTTTGGCGATATCGAGAACATCATTAATTAGATTGAGCAGGTGAAGAGCTGATTTATGGGCTTCTTCAATAAACTCTTCCTGCTCTTCTGGATCGTCAGCCATGCCGTCTAAGACCAGGCGCAAAAAGCCAATCATGCCGTTGAGTGGTGTTCGCAGCTCGTGAGAGGTATTGGCTAAGAATTCACTTTTGAGCCGAGATGCTTCCTCTGCATAACGTCTGGCTTCCTCTAGCTCATCATTTTTGTCGATTAATTTTTCGTTGGCCTGCTGTAAATCAGCAGCCAAGGTGCGGCTCGCCCCAAATAATTTGGCATGGGCAATGGCTGTCCCTACCTGATCTGTAAGTTCGTTGACGAGTTCAATTTCAAGGGGATGCCAGGGACGCTCTGGGGGCATTTGTAACAGTAGAACACTGTTAGGCTCGTCGCGATAGCACGTGGCCACCGTCAGGACAGTATAAGGACCAGCGTCATTATCCTCACGGTCGAAGTCAGAAAGGACTGGCTTGAGAGTATTAATGGTGCAGCGAAAATCGGCTTTATTCACCAACTCAAAAGTTTGTCCTATGCAAGGAGACAGCTCGGGCTGATGAAATTCGGCTACCACATTGAGCGTTTGCATTTCGGCTGAGTAGTCGCAGACTAGACACCGATGCAGGTCTAGAAGATTTCCTAAGCAGTCTACGGTTTGCTGCCAAATCGTTTTGAGTTCGAGGGTTTTGCGAATATTGGAGGCGATGTTGGTGAGTACGCCGTGGTAGTTCGATATATTGGCAAGTAGGCCAGCTTGGGCATTACGGTCAGGTGGATCGGCTACGATTCCCATGGTGCTTACATGCTGAGGCATCTTAGCGGCACCAGCTACGGTCAAAATAGAGCCTTCTCCTTTTAGGTACGTTTGCTCCGGTTGATCTGACCACTGAGCCAAACTGAGTTTGAAGTCCAAACCTACTGGGTGGGGACCACACCGGACAACGCATTGAAATGTTTGAGGTTGCCCATTTTCTAAAACCTGCGCTACTCGCTGTAAGTAGGGAACTATGGCGACAGGTCCAAAAAGTTTATCGATGGGTTCACGTAGATAGCGATCAGGGTCAGCTTGAATCGTATAAGGCCAGTTAATAGCGACAATCCGACCGTCAGGATCGTGAATGACTTGGAGAAAGGAATTATCAACTGTGGCGGGAACAGCCATGGGTTCAGGGTCAACTATCAATTGCGATCGCATAGTTTGTCAGAAATCTCTAGCCCTATACTTAATTGCTTACGAGTTTTCCCTGTCCGAATCAGAAACATCTACACTGAGAGTGCTTGTCAGAAGTATGACAGACCTCAGAATTCTTTGAGCACAGGGTAACGGAGCCATCAGTCTAGAATGTTACTAAAAAAGAACAGGCACCGATCGTTGGAAATCCGACCTAATTAGCCTTTATATTCTCATGGGTTTCATCAATGGTCGTCCCTTCATGTTTTCCTTTCAGAGATTCTACAGATAAGCTCACTAGCTTTGTGGTTCAAATCGAGCCTCTCCTACCATAGAAAACCTCTGTGCCAAAAACCTTATAGAACAGGTCAGTTGGTACAAGGATGAGCAAAGTACTGAGACAAAGCATTAAGATAAGCTAAGCGTTGCTTGCTCTCTCGTTTGAGTTTCTTTTTTCCATGACCGACGTACCTGTATCTCGCATCCGTAATTTTTCGATTATTGCCCATATCGATCATGGAAAGTCTACATTGGCTGATCGGTTACTGCAGGATACAAAAACCATTAGTGAACGGGATATGAAAGCACAGGTTCTCGACACTATGGACCTGGAGCGAGAAAGAGGGATCACCATCAAGCTACAGGCAGCCCGGATGAATTATCAGGCCGATGATGGTGGGCAACATGTGTTGAATCTGATTGATACTCCTGGGCACGTGGATTTTACTTATGAGGTTTCCCGTGCTCTGGCTGCCTGTGAGGGTGCTCTGCTAGTAGTGGATGCCTCTCAGGGAGTCGAGGCCCAGACCCTGGCCAATGTTTATTTGGCATTGGAGAACGACCTAGAGATTATACCAGTTCTAAATAAGGTAGATTTGCCTGGTGCTGAACCGGAACGGGTCAAAAAGGAAATCGAAGATATTATCGGTCTCGATTGCAGTAATGCTATTTTGGCGTCGGCCAAGGAAGGTATTGGGGTCCATGAGATTTTGGAGGCCATTGTTGAGAACGTTCCTGAGCCCGAAGACAATACAGACAAGCCATTGCGGGCGCTGATTTTTGATAGCTACTATGACAGCTATCGTGGCGTGATCGTCTATTTCAGAGTGGTGGATGGGACATTGAGTCGGCGCGATCGCATCCGCCTGATGGCCTCTGGCAAAGAATACGAAATCGATGAATTGGGTGTCCT
>ERZ1740059.612-NODE-612-length-18498-cov-7.832565_pt1 | contig 18498 bp, 12 predicted proteins | sample MGYA00581744_ERZ1740059 | MGnify/ENA primary metagenome ERZ1740059 (study PRJEB43018, sample SAMN04849738) | marine metagenome | isolation source: floating plastic debris | place: Pacific Ocean | collected 2008-08-28 | study: EMG produced TPA metagenomics assembly... | reverse complement strand
CGCCGTTGATAGGCTGTCTACATAGAGCTGACCGTTGGGCCCACCTGTCTCTGCCTCAATCAGTAAGGCTTGCATCAGCAGTTGCAGATGTTTGTCCTTAGACTGATGCTGTCGACGAAAGGCCTGATGCTCCGGCAAGGGCCGTTCAGGCATGAGTTCGATCAGTTTCTGAGGGTCCAGGGTGAGAAGAACAAACTGATTGTGACCGCTGATGCGATGGGAAAAGGGAACGCCTGCCGGATTAATCCATAAATCCCCGGTCTCGTAGCGATGGGTTTTGAACCTATTGCCATCCTTCCATTCCCATTCCAACGCTGGCCCCGTATTCATCGCAAAGTAGTGTTGGGTGACCGTGACATCATCGGGGGTAAATCCGTCGTTCTCTCCCTTTTCGATGTGGATACCAGACCAGGCCAAATCCTTGCTGGACACAGTAATGCGTCCTGGGGTGACATCAGGGTTGGGCGCTAGGGTTTGGCTATCAACAAAGTCGATTTGGCTATGCACGGAGGATTATCTGAGAAGCTGAGCAATTTTTTACCAAAACTGAGCAATTGGCTTCAAGAGTTATTGTAGCGATTGCTTAATAGTGATGACTGTAAATGCATTGCGAGGCAACCATGGATTACTACACGTTAGGAAATACCGGTTTAAAGGTGAGCCGCCTGGCCCTTGGGACGATGACCTTTGGGGATGATTGGGGTTGGGGGGCGGATGAGGCCAGTGCCCGTCAGCTGTTTGATACCTATGTTGAGGCGGGGGGTAACGTTGTCGATACGGCGGATCTATACACCAACGGGAATAGTGAGCGGATGTTGGGGCGGTTTATACGGGATAGTAAAACGCGCGATCGCATCATTATCACCACCAAATTTAGCTACAACGCCGACCCCGGCAACCCTAATGCAGGGGGCAACGGTCGCAAAAATATCCTCCGCGCCGTCGAAGGGTCCTTAGAGCGTCTTGGCACGGACTACATCGATGTCTACATGCTCCACACCTGGGATCAGGTCACCCCAGCAGCCGAGGTCATGCGCACTTTGGACGATTTAGTCCGGTCTGGCAAAGTGCGCCACGTGGCCCTCTCAGATTCCCCCGCCTGGTATGTAGCCCAGGCCCAGACGCTATCCCAAGAACGCCACTGGGAACCCATCAGCACCGTGCAGCTGGAATACTCCCTGGCCGAGCGCAATATCGAGTTTGAATATACGGCCCTGGCTAAAAATTTGGGTACTAGCTTAATGGTGTGGTCCCCCCTAGCCAGCGGTCTACTGTCCGGTAAATATAAGCCTAGCGGCGAAGGCACAGGACGACTGGCCATGTTGGCTAACAGTGGCAACCCAGCCTTTGATAAGTTCACCGAGAAAAACTGGGCCATTGTCACAGAGCTAGAGCAGGTTGCCAATGAGTTAAACCGTTCCATGGCCCAGGTCGCGCTTAACTGGGTGGTCAATCGCTCCGCCGTTGCCTCGGTGATTATCGGTGCCACCAAACTACATCAGCTGCAAGATAACCTGGGAGCGCTGGACTTTGAGATTCCGGCTGAACTACAGCAGCGATTAGATGACGTCAGTCGCCCTGACGCTCGTTTCCCCTACACCTTTTTTGAGCCCAGCCTACAGGGCATGCTCAATGGTGGAGCTACGGTTGGAGACAAGCCCAAGTCATACGGTCAACCTGTTTTAGTGGCTGGCTCAGGGGCAGGGGTCGCAGCAGATTAGAAGGGCCAGCGCTAATCAGCGACTAAACAACAGCCAGACGCCCCCCAGAGCAATGATAGCTCCGCACACAGCTCGAACCGTCACCCGCTCGCCGATGACCAGGGCCATGGGCAAAACCATGATAGGGCTGGTGGCCAGCAACGATTGGGCAATTCCGGCGGGGGAATATTTGAGGGCAATCTGCTGGAGCCAGATGGCGAGATAGGTACCAAAGAAGGCTGCGATCGCAACCCCACCTAACAACCGACCTGAAATCGCTGGATTATCCAGCGGCTGGGATTTTACCCGCCATAGCAATAACCCACCAATACATATCAACCCCGCCGACAGCCGCAGCAAACTACTCCATAACGGATCCACCACCGTGTCCGCCAAAGCGGCCCGCGACAACACGCTGCCGATGGACTGTCCCAGGGCCGCCACAAGGCCAAAGCTAATCCCCCTAGCCAGCCCTGTCTTTGATTGAGATACGGCGCCAGTCCTAGGACTCCGCTCACTCACCACCCAAACAATCCCCACCAGGGTTAATGCCATCCCCAACCAGGCCAGCACCGATAGCCGCTCTTGCAAAAAGACCAGGGACATCACGGCCGCCATCGGCGGAGCCAGCATCTCTAGCAGTAGCGCCTGTCGTGCTCCCAGCGCATTGACCGTGGCAAAGTAGGCCGTATCCCCCAAACCAATGCCCACAACGCCACTGATCAACAGCAGCCATACCGACCCCATCGGCAACGACACCAGCAGCTGTTGCCGGATCGCCAATGTAAGCACAATAAACCCTACCGCCATCGACCCCTTAATCAAGTTCAGCACCAGCGGTGATAGCTGCTTCCCCAAGCGACCAAACATCAGCGTTGCAAACGCCCATAGCCCCGCCGCACTCAGCGCTGCAATTTCCCCTTGAAACATCCTGGTTACGTTCTCGACTGTAGGTTTTGATTTTGAGCTATAGGCATCCTACACAAGTTCACAGGTATGGGCGGCTGAGTTTAGTGGCATCCTAGACATAAGCCCGCCGACTCCACGGCACTGCGCCAAAAACCTATGTCAGTCGCCTTAAATATTGATCAACCGTCCCAGCCCCAAACGACTCCACCTCACCACGCCCTCTCCCCTAAGCTAGCGAACCGTCTCGCCACGCCCCTAACCATCGGCACCGTCGCAGTCCACAGTCGGGTATTACAGTCGCCGCTGTCTGGAGTCACCGATCTTGTCTTTCGTCGACTCGTGCGTCGCTACGCCCCTCAGTCGATGATGTACACAGAAATGGTGAGTGCAGCCGAGCTCCACCACATGCGTAAGCTACCACGGGTCATGGAGGTTGATCCTGACGAGCGTCCCATCAGCATTCAGCTATTTGACCGGCGGCCCGATTTTTTAGCAGAAGCGGCTAAAAAGGCTGTTGATCAAGGAGCGGACACCATCGATATCAACATGGGCTGTCCCGTAAATAAAATCACAAAAAACGGCGGCGGCTCGTCGCTGTTGCGGGATCCCGACACCGCCGCTCGCATTATTGAAACCGTCAGTGCCGCCGTCTCCGTACCCGTTACTGCCAAAACCCGACTGGGCTGGTCCGAAGATGACATCAATGCCGTGGACTTTGCCCAACGCCTCGAGACCGCTGGGGCCCAAATGCTTACACTCCATGGACGCACCCGCTCCCAGGGGTATAACGGCACCGCCGACTGGAGCTGGATTGCAAAGGTCAAACAGGCCCTATCCATTCCCGTCATTGCCAACGGAGATATTTTTTCCGTGGATGCCGCCATTGAATGTTTGGAGCACACCCAGGCAGATGGCGTCATGTGCTCCCGTGGCACCCTGGGCTATCCCTTTTTAGTGGGAGAAATTGATCATTTTCTCAAAACCGGTGAGTGCCGTACTCCACCAACGGTGGTTGAACGCCTTCGCTGTGCCCAGGAACACCTAATTATGCTGGCTGAGTACAAGGGCAAAAGTGGGATTCGCCAGGCTCGTAAGCACATGGCCTGGTATGCCAAGGGCTTTGACGGAGCTGCCGAGCTGCGGGAACAGCTGTGCCGCATCGAGTCAGTGGACGCAGGCTGCAGACTTTTGGAGGATGCCATTACGGTAATCTCCCCAGAACTTTGCCGCCATCCCCCCCTAAAGACCGCTATAGTATAAGCATTTTCCAGTAGCGTTTCCGAGCCAGCATCAGCATGTCTTACGCCACCTACAGCTCCAGAGCAGATATGGGCGAACTGCGTCGTTTACGTAGTCTGCTACCCCCAGAACTGCAAAGCTGGGTCACGGTAGAACCCGCCATGGATGTGGGTCCACCACTAATTACGTCTGAAGAGCTGGGTAAGGACCAAGTTGAAGTTCAGATTGATTTGCCCAAGTGGGAGCAGCTGGCCATTGACCAGCGCAATCTGCTGTTTTGGCATGAGGTGGCCCGCGTCCAGAACGACACCATTCCCCGCGATGGCTGGGAAATGGCCGCTCTGGCCATCGGCTTGGGTGGCGCTGTCGGTGAGCTGTGGGTGCAAGATGGACTGCTGCTACTGTTAGCCATGGGGCTGTGTGGGATTTCTGGCTGGCGTCTCTACAAGCGCAATAACGCCGAAAAGACCCTCAAGGAGTCCATGGACGCCGATGAAAAGGCCATTGCCCTGGCCACTCGCTTTGGCTACTCATTGCCCAATGCCTATAAGAGTTTGGGGAGTGCCCTCAAAACCCTGATTGAGCAAACCCCTAAGAAAAAACAGCGGGATCGCTACGTGAAGCGTCTGGAAGCCTTAAAGCGTAGTGCCAACAGAGCCAAGGATCGTATTCGCTCCGAACGTGACCCGTCACGGGCCTACTAAAAACTTAAGTATCTCTAAAGTTAGAGTAAGAAACTCTTAGGGATAAGGATTGCATAAGATCCAAAAGTTGCTTCTGCAGAGGCGGTCCATGGAACGCCTGTACGGCAAGAAGGAGGGCCTAATTAAATTTTCCATCCTTAAGTAGTGCATTTCATCACTAGTTTATCTAGGTGAGTTTTTTTCTTAGAAACTTGTTTTAGAGATGAACATTTTTCGTCTAGTCAAGTAAGATTCAAACTATTTCTGTAAAGAGTTCGCCAATTTACCTGGAGACTTTCATCTAAATATCATAAAGATTGTCTTAGGGTAAGCGTCTCAACGTTTTAGCCCCCTTACCATAGAGGTGGTTATCGATGTAGTGTTCCTGTGTCACATGTGAAAGTCTGAGAGTGTGATATCTAGTTGGAAGAGTTTTCTGGAGAATAAGTAGTAAGCGTCAGGACATACTGAAAACTAGATGTTATGTGCAGCAAGTCACTTGTTCAGCGTAACTATCTTGGCCGCTTTATGAAGTGTTTTGTGACTTCGTAAAGTGTTTCTGAAGCTGTTGGAGCCATGTAGTAGTGAAACCCATTGCTTTTCTGGCCATAGCTGGCAGTTCGGCAAACGGCTAGAAAGCCCTTCACTGTTATGTTTTTTCCGATACTTCAGATTCAGGCTAGTTCTGCCGCATTCAGAAATTGAGTTGTTTTGTTATTGGCAAACGCTGGTTTTTGAATCAACTTGTTAAAGTTACTTTACGTTTTTCCTAGCAAATATTTCTTAGTCAAGATCTTTGCCCCTTACCCATGCTGTTTGGGGAACTCTTGAATTACCTTGCGTCTATTTGCAAGGTAGCAGTTGTATAAGACCGTTTGCGAAAGACGTGCTGGACAGCTTGTAGGACTTCATATTGGGGCTATTTCTCTAGCTTCATGCTTTGGTCATCAAGTTTTTAGCCCCGCTCCCGCTTGTTGCTTATTTGTTGGCCACGACATCAGTAGTCAGAGCAATTTTCATGCGTATACTCATTTATTCATATAACTACCATCCTGAGCCCATCGGTATTGCCCCCCTAATGACCGAATTGGCAGAAGGCTTAGTGACCAAAGGGCATGAGGTACGTGTGGTAACGGCGATGCCAAACTACCCTCAGCGCAAGATCTATCCCGATTATCGTGGTCAATTTTTCTGTGAGGAGGAGCGTAACGGGGTTAAGATTCAGCGCTGCTACGTGGCTATTCATCCCAACCCCGGCGTCGTTACCCGTGTACTACTGGATGGTAGTTTTGCATTGCTCAGCTTTTTCCATGCGCTGAAGGGATGGCGTCCTGACGTTATCTTGTCCACCAGTCCGTCGCTACCTGCCTGTGTCCCCGTAGCGCTGCTTAAGTTGATTTACGGCTGCCCCACTGTGCTCAGTCTGCAGGACATTTTGCCAGAAGCAGCTGTGCGCACCGGCTTAATTAACAATAAGGTGGCTATTCGAATCTTTGAGGTACTAGAGAAATTTGCCTATGCCAGCGCCACGCGCATCGCTGTCATTACTGATAGTTTCTCTAAAAATCTAGTTAGCAAAGGGGTTCCAGCCAGCAAACTGAAGCGTATTTCTAACTGGGTTGATACGAATTTTATTCGACCGTTGCCTAAGCATGAAAATAGCTTCCGGCAGCAGCACAATTTGCAGGATAAGTTTGTTGTTCTTTATTCTGGCAATATTGCCCGTACCCAGGGTGTGAGGGCAATTATCCATGCCGCAGACACGTTACAGCATATTCCTGAAATCGAGTTTGTCATTGTCGGTGAAGAGCGTCAGCTAGTTGACTTACAGAACCTGCGCGATGAGCTAGGGGTTAAAAATGTCACCCTTTTGCCGTTTGCACCTCGAAAGGAGCTGCCAACGATGCTGGCCGCAGCCGATGTATCGCTGATTATGCAAAAAGCCAGCGTGGTGGGCTTTAACATGCCGTCTAAGACGATGGTGCTGATGGCGAGTGGTCGGCCCATTGTGGCATCGGTGCCCGGTGGTGGCGCTGCAGCCCAAGCGGTACGCGACAGTGGTGGTGGGCTGGTGGTAGAACCGGAAAAGCCCAATGCCCTAGCTAAGGCGATTCAAACCCTCTATAACGATCCGGCTCGAGTTGAACAGCTGGGGAAAAAGGGACGGGCGTTTGCGATCGCAAACTATTCCTTTGAGCAATCCTTGGAAAGTTACGAATCCTTACTCGCCAGCCTCGTGAACAAGGTGAAGAACCTGTCCACACCCATCACAGCCTCAACCCTACAGCCCAAAAACATATCCATTAAGCCCTAACAGCCACTGGCTGGCGCTGAACCGCAGGGACCACCTGTGGAATTAAGATGGTAAAGACAGAGCCTTTGCCCAACTCACTTTGGGCAGAGATGGTGCCCCCTAACATCCGCACAAATTCGCGGGTTATCGTCAAGCCTAAGCCGGTTCCCCCATAGCGGCGGGTTAATGCTGTATCGGCTTGGGTAAAGGCCTCAAAGATTTTTTCAAGCTGATCTTTCGCCATACCAATGCCGGTGTCAGTAACGATGAACTCAAGGTAGTTTTCAGTTTGATAGCTAATGGTCTTAATCGTTAGCGTCAGCTCACCTTCCTGGGTAAACTTATTCGCATTACTCAGCAAATTGAGCAGACACTGGCGCAGCTTATCGAAATCACTTTCGATTGAGTCAACCGTACTTGCATTATCCAGTACAACGGTATTAAACTTAGCCTCTGCAACCGGATGAATCGTTTCCATAACATCCTGAGCTAGGTCAATAATACTCATGGGCGCTAGCTGCAGCTCCATGCGACCAGCCTCAATTTTAGACAGGTCGAGAATACTATTAATCAGGTTTAACAGGTGCCGACTAGACCCCTGAATTTTTCGCAGATCGGGGATGCTGTCCTCATCGCCTGATAGTTCAGCTTCTTCTTGAAGAATTTCGCTGTAGCCAATAATGCTGTTGAGCGGGGTGCGGAGTTCGTGGCTCATGTTAGCTAAAAACGCACTTTTTGTCCGCGTAGCTGATTCAGCCGCTTCTTTAGCCTCTTCTAATTCAGCCGTTCGTTCGCTGACTCGAAACTCTAACTCTTGATTGCTCTCTTCTAAGGCTGCAAACGACTCCTTAAGCTGTTGAGCCATGCGGTTAAACGTTTGAGCTAGAATACCAATCTCATCCTGCCGAACAACGGGAATAGACTGATCTAACTGTCCATTTTCAAGATGAATGGCGGCTTCTGTAATGGCTGCAATCGGCTGGGTAATGCGACGGGATAACAGAAAAATCCCTGACAGTAGCAGACCTGTTGCTCCAAAACCAATGAGCAAGATGTTTCTAGCCAGGGCCCGGGCTGGGGCAAAGGCTTCTTGCTGATTAATTTCAGCCAACAGCGCCAGACTTTGATCATCTAGCCAACGATAAACACCAATGACCGGCTCGTCTATATAGTTTTGATAGAGGCCAGAACCGTTTTGACCAGCAGTTGCCGCATCAATTGCAAAGCTATTGATGTCTTCGACTGACTGATTGTCTTTATCTGAGGCAATAAATGTGTTACTCCGCTCTAACTGACCAACCAGATAGGTGGTACCGGTATCACCTAAGCCCGTACGCTCCCGAATTAGCGAGTCCACATCTTGTAAATCTAGGGTCACCGAAAGTACACCAACGCGATTTTTAGCTCCATCTAAAATCGGTGTGGCAAAGGTAATGGAAATTGTGCCCGTTACGGGTGATGTGTACAACGTCGGCACAATTTTCTCTGCCCCACTTGCAAAGTAGGTGGTTGTTGCCCCTAAGGGTTGATAGGTCTTTTCTAGGGCTTTATTGGTTGAAAATATAACAATGCCCCCTTCCGTCAAGATCGAGACTTCGGCCAAATTAGGTTTGGCTGAAATAATATCTTGCAAATATAGGGATAACTTTTCATAGGCGTCCTGCTTAAACTTGGCATCAGCCAGGGCCGCTGTCTGGGTTTTAACTTCTGGCAAACGAGCTAGGAGCAGAATGTCGCTGCGCTGCACTTTAAACCACTGATCAATTTCTTGTTCTTTGAGGGTGGCGGCCACACTCAAGCGATCAAACAGGGATTGTTTAATGGTTTCTCGGGCCGAAAAATAGGTGCTGACTGAAATTGTCAACACGGTGGCGGCAGACAGTAGTGATAAGGGTGTTATCAGCCGCAGTAGCAGGCTTTTTTTTCTAATATTCACGCTGTTCTTATTATTTGGTAGAGGTTTAACTGATGGAGATGGCACCTTATTAATATGCGCATGCTGTCAGTGGGCCTGTAGTAGACTCGAGTACACTACTGCCAGTCGTCAAATATTGTCTGAATGGTGGCGATCGCTTCGTCTGCGGCTGAGCTGCTATCCAATTCACCCAGGGCTATTTTGTTCATTATCTGTCCCCACACATTCTGAGCAGCCACTTCGCCATAGGCGGGGTTCAAAGCCTGGTAAGCCGGTCGTGTATTTTGCAGTTGCTCAACGGCAACAGAAATGTGGGTATCTCGCTTATCGTTCCAGAACGGATCGTCAAATAGCTCAGGCATGACGGGCAAATATCGTCCCTGGGCACCTTTGGTATAGGCTGATAAATTTTGCGGCTGAGCGAGGAAACCGAGAAAGTCTTTGGCTAGTTTTTGTTGGGTTGAGCGGCCTAAAATGACAGCCTGCTTAATTTCAATCACGTAGCGCATGGGGCTGCCATCTGGCTTGGTTGGCCATTTAACCGTGGCGAGCTTTTCGTAGTAAGTTTCATCATCGCTACGCTGTGAACCGGGGGCTGATAGGGTATGGTTCACGGTCATCAGACTCTTGCGACTCAATAGGGACACATTATTGCCGGTGTTGTCCCAGTCCACGGCATCTGGGGGAACTGTCCCATTCTTAAAGAAGCGGGCGTAGTCTTCGATGGCGTTGACAAAGGCGTCTCGATTTGCGTTTGCGATCGCAAGGTTACCCGATTCATCCAGCACAGCCACATTGTGAGCTTCTAGAAATTGCTCAAAATTATTGTAGGTATCCAGGCTCAGGGACATGGGCATCCCCACACTATAAATATCACTCCCCTGATTAGCCTGGAGGGTGGCATGAACAGTCTGCCAAAAATCCCAGAAAGCTCGCCAATCTTTAGGAATCGTAGTACGACGTTCCCCAACGGCATTAATTAATAGGTCTTCCCAATAGTGAATATGAATAGCAGACTGCATAAGTGGCACAGCATAGTAGCTGCGGGCGCCTGCTGTTTTATTTTGGTAGTTAACACCATCCAACACATTACTTGTGTAGTATTTTTCAATCGGTTGAATAACGTCAGACACATCCGCTAGCTCTCCATCCCAAGCCAAACGAGGAATGGTCGTTAAATCAGCTGAGCCGGAATAGAAAATATCAGGAATATCATCGCCCCCCGTGGCCAGTGCCCGATCAAGGGACGCTAAAATGTCCTTCTGGGGAATAATGCTCAGCTCAACCTCTACATCGCTTTGAGCTTTCCACTGGTCAATAACACGCTTAAGCGCATCAATTTCTTCTGGATAAAATCCCTCCTGCCACCATATTTTAAGTGGTTTTTCAGCATTGGCGTTGGGAATGCTGGAGGGCTGTTTTTGTGCTGTAGTACAGCTGGCAGCCAATCCACCTAAACCATAAAGGGATAATAGTGTAAACTTACGCCTTTTCATAAATACAATGTCTCCAATTAGGGCAGCTATGACCACATGAGCGCCGTGGCTTAGCTGAGTAATGTGTATTCAGAAATGGAGGGAGCAATCTTTAGAGTTGCTAAGCAGGCTATACATGAAGCTACAAACAACTCACCTAAACATTTAGATTCAAACGTTATTTTGGCCGATTGCTATTAAACAAAACCCCTTCACCCTGATTAATCTATTCATATTTGCATTGATAACATGCAATAGTAGTCCTTAAAGTCAGCCTTTTAGCTAGGCTTTAGATATGCCCTTTTCCTGGCTAAATATAATTCCAAAATAAGCTAACTATCTAATCAATCTATTTTCACTCATCTCTCTAAGGACTTCTAGATAAGACCCTAATAGAAATAAATAAATTAACACTATTTAGCTCCAATAAAAGGGTTCTATCCCATCCAATAACCTATATCAATCTTCCATATTTTCACAATTAGAATCTTCTAATAATATCGCTATTGCTAATATACTTAGTCCGCCGACTCTACCAATAATTCAGTATTTTCCAGAAGCATTGGCAGTATAGTAAATAACCTCCCCATAGTTCAGATATACCGTCTATGGAATATTAACGACATGTTCAGTCGTACAGATAGAAGAAATATAATATTTGATTGTTCCTGTCTTTATACTTTACAAAGTCTCCATTAAGAAACATGAAATAATTACAACATCAAAATTTCCAGGAGCAAGCTCCCATAAATGTCTCTCTATTAACGAGTTTGAATGCATTTATTACATAGCAAGTATGATTTAGCACTCTCCATCTAGGTGTTCACTGTCATCAGTGAAGGTCAGGAAATATAAGTAAAGAAAGTATGGAAATGATCGGTAAAATCATAAATTTTGAAAGAAGAAATCACCCTACAATAGCTATGTCATGTGCTCGTTCTCAGTAAGCGATTAAGAACGGGCACATGACACTAAGAAAATGTATGAAAAATATCAAATAATCTAGCTGTCTCCTTAGATCTCACAATTTTGAGAGACTTTTATAGAGATTTTCCACAATATTGGAGGGTTAGAGGAAAGACTATCCAATCCTGAATGCTGCCGTCTAAAATATCCCTCAGGGGTTCTTGCTTATTAAGCTTTAACCGTAGCCAGCTGAGGTTGAACGGTGGGAATTACCTGGGGAATCCGCAGCGTAAAAATAGCGCCTTTATCTGGATTGTTTTGGGCAGTAATAACGCCCCCAAGCATATATACAAATTCACGGGTGATGGTTAACCCCAGACCTGTGCCATCGTGACGGCGCGTGGACGATGCATCGCCTTGGGTAAACGCTTCAAAAACGTGCTCTAGCTGGTGTGGATCTATGCCAATCCCAGTATCTTCAATGATAAATTCAAGATAGCTTTCGTTTTGATAGTGGGGCGTCTGGATAGTGAGGGTAATCTGACCTTGTTCGGTAAACTTATTGGCATTCCCCAGTAAATTTAAGAGACACTGGCGTAACTTATCCAAATCGGTCTCAATTAGGTCAACAGTACCCAAGTTATTCAGAACAATAGTATTCGATTTCTTCTCCGTGGCAGGATGAATAATTGCCAGCACACCGTTGACAAGGTTCGAAATATTCACAGACTCCAAATGAAGCTCCATGCGACCCGTTTCAATTTTTGACAGCTCAAGCACACTGTCAATTAGATTTAGCAGGTGTCGGCTAGAGCCCTGAATTTTACGCAAGTCAGGAATCAGATCGTCTTCCCCCATAAGTTCGACATCTTCTTCAAGCATTTCGCTATAGCCGATAATGCTGTTGAGTGGCGTACGGAGTTCATGGCTCATATTGGCCAAAAAAGCACTTTTGGTTCGAGTGGCCGCTTCAGCAACCTCTTTTGCATCTTTAAGCTCAGCCGTACGTTCCTGGACACGGGTTTCCAGTTCTTGGTTATTGTTTTCAAGAATAATAAACGACTGTTTTAGCTGCTGGACCATATGGTTAAACGCCTGAGCCAAAACACCGATTTCATCTTGGCTAACGATTGACAACGACTGATCCAACTCACCACTCTGTAATTGAATAGCTGCCTTTGTAATTTCCGTAATGGGGTGGGTAATACGACGGGACAATAGATAAATGCCAGATAGTAGCAGTCCCGTAGCCACAAAGCCAATGAGTAAGATATTTCGAGCCAAAGCACGGGCCGGGGCAAAGGCCTCATGCTGATCAATTTCAGCCAGCAGCGCCAGACTCTGAGGCTCTAGCCAACGATAGACACCAATCACGGGTTCCCCGGCATAGTTCTGATAGAGACCAGCGCCGCTTTCACCGGTCACTGCCGTATCGATGGCAAAACTACTAATGTCTCCTGCTGATTCTTTGGCCTGTTCAGACGCAATGAATATATTTTGTTGATCTAACTGTCCTACCAGGTAGGTGGTACCCGTTTTACCCAAACCAGTACGCTCTTGAATCAGGGAGTCTACATCCTGCAAATCTAGGGTCACCAAAAGCACTCCCAGGCGATTTTTAGTATCATCTAAAATTGGTGTTGCTAGGGTAATGGCCGTAGACCCAGTAACAGAAGACGTGTAGAAAACAGGCGTAACTTTATCTGAGGCATCGGCAAAGTAAGTCGTCTGGTCATCCAAAGACTGCTCTGTATTGATTAATTGCCGATTGGTTGAAAATAGAACAGTGCCACCATCCGCCACAATAGAGACCTCAGCCAGGTCTGGCTTAAATGCAACGATGTCTCGTAGGTAGGCGGTCAGCTTCTTTTTGGCAGCTTGCTTGAGTTCTGCCCTAGACGATCCTTCGGGCTGATTTTCGAACTGTTGGGGTTGTGAGTCGGGTTGCGAGTCAGATAGTAATATCTCAGTCTGTGACTGAATTTCTGGTAGCTGAGCGAGGAGTAAAATATCGTTGCGTCGGCCCTGAGACCGATGAGTCAGTTCCTCTTCTGTAAGGATGGCTGCGACGCTCAGCCGAGCGTTGAGTGGGTGTTTTAGGGTTTCCCGCGCCGAGAAATAGGTACTGACTGAGATCGTCAATACGGTACCAATAGATAATAGTGATAGGGGAGTGATAAGCCGAAGCAGTAAGCTTTTAGATCTAATTTTCACGCTTATTTAGGGTCCCTTATGGGCTTGATGGGTAGCTTGCGTTAGGAACTAATAAAATCCAAGAGGACAGTGCGTCCGGATCATGTCTAAATAGCAGTCGTTCCCCTCACAATTTTCCAGACGATCTAAGGAGCCATCAGGAGGCCAACGCCAATAAACATAAAAATGTGGGGACGTTGTGACACCTCAGCGGACTTTAAACTAAAACGCTGGCCGGCTGTTGCGGCTGTGGTTAGTTAAGACAATGGGTCTGCCTAAAAGCCTTGCGTTACAGCAGCTGACGCGCAATCAACGTTGGCGCAGTCTCTCCTTTGGCGATATGCATCCGTCGATGGCTACACCTAATAGACAGACGTATCTTTAAATTAGTTTCAGCCCGGTTTACTGCTTCACCCTTGAAGCAGTAAACCTCTAGCTCAGCGACCTAGCCGCTTTACTGTTCAGCGTCCGTCAGCTGCTCCAGGATTCCACCTAGACGTTTTTGAGCAGCTCCGTAGGCCTGCCAGTCGCCACGTTGCAATGCTTGTTGACTCTGGGTATAGGCTTCGAGCGCAGATTTAATTAGGGCGGCTTGGGTTGCTGTGGGCGCTGGATTTGGAGGGGTGGTTTCTGTGGCTCCATCATTAACGGGCGGAGATGGGGCGCGACGGCGCTGGCCAAAGAGCTTGGTCAGGCTATCTTCTAGGTTTTCCTCCATCACAATTGAGTCTTTGTAGGCCACAATCACTCGCTTTAGCTCTGGAATGGCATTGCTATTGTCGTTTTGCCCCCGTGCCTGGAGATAGACGGGTTCGACATAGAGCAACGACTCCTCAATGGGGATAACGAGCAAATCGCCGCGAAAGACTTCGGATCCTTCCTGATTCCAGAGGGTTAGCTGTTGGGAGATTTCGGTATCTTGATCAATCCGCGAGTCAATTTGACGCGGCCCGTATAGGAGAGCCTGTCTAGAAAACTCATATACCAGCAGCTCACCATAATTGTCTCCGTCACAGAGGGCCGTCATCCAGGCCACCATGTTGTTTTTGCCTACTGGGGTAAAGGGCACAATCAACATAAACTCCTCAGCCTCGGCGTCTGGTAGTTTCATGATGACGTAGTAAGGCTCTAGAATTTCCGGGTTTTCTTCTCGAGTAATTTGAGTTGGAAAATCCCAGAGGTCTTCCTGGTTGTAAAACACATCGGGCTGATCCATATGGTATGCCCGATATATTTGGGATTGAATCTTAAATAACATCTGGGGATAGCGGAAGTGGGCCTGCAGCTGAGGCGGCGCATTGTCCAGATTGGTAAATAAGGTGGGGAAACTCTGCCGAAATGAGGCGAGAACCGGGTCAGACGTGTCTACAACATAGAGTTTTAGGGTACCGTCATAGGCATCCACAACTGCTTTGACCGGGTTGCGAATGTAGTTAGTACCTCCCCGAACGATGTCCTGCATGGCCCGACCTTGCAAGACATCTTGTATGCCTTCACTACGCCATAGGGGTTCAGAATAGGGATAGCGATTGCTGAGGGTATAGGCATCGACAATCCACTGGAGCCGCCCGTCAATCACAGCGATGTAGGGGTCGCTGTCAAGGGAAAGAAACGGTGCCAGCTGACGAATACGCTCTTGAATCAGCCGATGGTAGTGGATGCGTGAGTTTTCTCCTAGGGAGTTAGACAACAACAGCTGCCAGTTCCCTAGGCTGTAGGCATAGGCCAGCCGTCGCAGCCCTGAGCCGATGGGGACACCGCCAGGACCGCTGTAGTTGTACTGGGCGTTATCGTTGCCAAGGGGATAGTCAAATTCAGCTTGGTCTGTCCCGGTTAGGATGTAGCGGTCGGTGGCTTCACCGTAATAGATGCGGGGCTGCTCAACGGTGAGGTCAACGGAACTCTTGGGCGGCAAATCTTTGATAAAGAATTCGGGAAGACCGTCTTCGGTGACCTTATTGACCGGGCTCATGGCTAACCCATAACCATGGGTATAGATAATGTGCTGATTGACCCAGGTTTGGGCTTGGGCCGGGAGAGCATCGTCCACCAGCTCTCTAGGGGACAACATTACCTGGCGATAGTCGTTATCGAGGGTGTAGCGGTCAATATCGACGTCTTGAAATTTGTAGTAGGGTCGCAGGGTTTGTAAACTACCGTAGGTACTTCGCAGGGGGCGGTAGTCCCATAGACGAATGTTATCGATAGTGGCGCTATTGCTGTCTAAGGTGGCGGCATCTAGCTGGTTTTTGACCTCAAAGGATTGTTGTTGGATTACCTTTAGTCCATAGGCCTGACGGGTAAGCTCAATGTTATCGGCAATGTAGGGGGCCTCTTTTTGCAGTTCATTGGGCTCGACGACAAATTTTTGCTGGGCCCAGGGGTACACCCCTGTAATCAGTAAAAAGACAGCGGCGTATAGGCTAATGGCACTAAGGGGCAGCAGAAATCCGCTACGCCATAGGGATGCCACAAATAAAATCCCGACGGTAATGGTGATAAACCCCATAATGCCGTAGGCCTGCATTCGGGCATTGCCATCGGTATAACCCGCGCCAAAGACCACCACTGTGGATGAATAGAGCTGTTCGTAGCGAGCCAACCAAAAACCCAGGGCAAATATGACGGCTAATCCGGCGAGTAGAACGCAAACGTGAGTTTTGACTTCCCCGGTGAGAAAATATTTCCAGCCCCGTTCTGGACGGATTTCTCCTTTGAGACCGTAGATACTGGCGGCCAGGACCATCCCCCATACCAGCAGCTCGGCGGCGGCCCTGTGTATCTTTTCGAAAAGTGGCAGTTGGAAAATATAAAAGCTAACTTCACGTCCGTATAGGGGATCTTGGGTGCCGAAGTCTACAGGGTGAAGAAACTTAAGTACGTCTTGCCAGGTTTCGGCTCCATTAATGGCAGCGGTTAAGGCTAATAGGGTGATGAGGCCCAAACTGGTGTAGCGGATGATTGCGGGTAAGTAGGGATCCCATTGGGGATTTTGCACGACGCGTAGGGGACGTTCACGGGTTAAGCGCTGGGCGATAGCGTAGTTAAGAAATAGGATCAGCCACCAAACGGTGAAGGATAGGGTTGCGATCGCACCTTGCCAACGCAGTCGAGTCCACAACACATCAGCAAACCCCACCGACTCAAACCACCATACCTCCGTCGTTAAATGCACTAACGAACCCGAGAAGGTAATCGCAAGAAATCCCCCAAGAATTAGCCATAACCACTTTGCATTCATGCCCTAGCCTGTCAGATAACGCTCAAGCGTCGAGGATTCACAACGATTTAACGAGCTGTTCCTCGAGCCTAAAAAGCTTAGCGCACGTCAACACCAGACACAGTCTTATTTTAAGTAGTCAAAAGAAACCCACGTTTTACAGGGCTTGCCCTACGATCAACCTTAACGTTTTGTAGCATTGTCCTCTATGAAGCCAACACCTGACCGTCGCTTCCAGGTTGATGCCACTTACGCCATAACGCTAAGCCTGAGCACTATCCTCAGAGCCCGTTATAATTTCTGTTGTGTCTTTGGTCAAAATAAGGCCAACATTCTCAAAACATTATTAACAACATCACCCTCTAACGATTACCCTGCATCCGTCCTAAGGTTAGAGCGTGATGGTATTAAACTCTCCTTACAGACAAGTCAGCTAGTATTTTCTTCGGTTAGAGAAGTCAGCAGTCGCTCTAGAATCGGCTATACACATCAGCCCTACGTCTATTCGTCAAGCTGGACACCACAGACTATTTTTCCACTGTCTTTCTTCCCAGACAGATTCCCGTGTAATTTGCGTATTGGCTGGATTCGCACGGCTAAGCCATACAACTGGCTCATCCAATGCCAACACCATCTCACCTTCATCAGTGGTAATCGTCAGCAGCTGCTGATGTACAAGCATTCCATGAATTGGTAGCCAGCCAGACTGCCCCTGCAGCAGCAAATCACGGCTGTGATCGCGACGAACAAACAAGCGTCTTAATATACGCCAGTCCTGCCATAGACGCTTAGCATTATCGTAATTTAGGTAATAATCCGGTAAGACCTCAAGTGGGAAATAATTATGACTGGGGCTTTGGTTAACCATGGCAAGCTGCATCCATAGTGTCCGAAAAAGCTGAGATATAACGCTCAAAACGGCATAAAACGCCTGAAACGGCTCATTCCACGGCCATAAGCGCCCATCATCACCATATTGAGCCTTCCCCTCACAGCCATAGGGAAGGGGGCTGTTAATCGACAACATTCGATTGAACCAATCTATAAAGAAGTGCAATTTGGAACTCCTAATAGGCTATTGACCTTGACATAGTTCAGCATTCTGTCAAAGCATCTATGGACAGGAAAAAACACAGAAAAAATTGTTAATTCCGTATTTATACGGATTCCAATGGTCAGACGTCTATGTGTGGTGTCCGTGCCTGATATCATCTCTGGCACCTACCCAGATTTGCCTGCTAATCCCTAAGAACATATGGCTACTATTATTCGCCTACCCCAAACCACCGACCTGGCACCACTCACTGAGCTTTACAATCACTACATCCTCAATACCACCATCACATTTGATATTGCACCGTACACCATAGATCAGCGAAGGGAGCAATGGTGGTGTCATTACAAACATCAAGGTCGCCATCGTTTACTGGTTGCTGAACAAGATCAAGTGGTCGTGGGCTATGCCACCAGCAGCCAATTTAGGACTAAAGCTGCCTACGACACTTCCGTTGAAACCAGCATTTATCTGAGCCCACAAGCCCAAGGAAAAGGTCTAGGAACCCAACTTTACCAAGCTCTATTTCACTCCCTAGCCAATGAAGATGTCCACAGAGCCTATGCAGGGATTACATTACCAAATCCAGCCTCCATTGCACTTCACCAAAAATTTGGTTTCTACAGCGTTGGCTGCTACCAGGAAGTAGGCCGAAAGTTCGAGCAATACTGGGATGTGGAATGGTTTGAGAAAGACCTTTAGATAAAAACAGAATAAGCCGCTTAACTGCTCTTCTCAGCTGGAAGCAGCATTGCCAGTAAAAACTCATCTCTGCCCAAGATGGTCTATACAATCACAAATGCAACAAAGAACATTCTCTAACAACTCTCATATCTAAAGATGCGTTTTTATCTATTGCATCTGTCAGGTTAGTTAAAACAACGGATATCTCTAAACGCTTAATATTTTCG
>ERZ1740059.611-NODE-611-length-18506-cov-7.719311_pt1 | contig 18506 bp, 13 predicted proteins | sample MGYA00581744_ERZ1740059 | MGnify/ENA primary metagenome ERZ1740059 (study PRJEB43018, sample SAMN04849738) | marine metagenome | isolation source: floating plastic debris | place: Pacific Ocean | collected 2008-08-28 | study: EMG produced TPA metagenomics assembly... | reverse complement strand
GACGTTGCTGATCCTCGGGATGATTTTATCTGCAAGATACTGTCAAACAGCATGTTTAACCGATCGGTTCATCCTCTAAATCAACAACGGCAAAAACTCGTATCTATAGAATCTGCCCAGGGTGATGATACAGCTGCACTTGGCTCCAACAACATGTCAATCTTGACGTCATATGAGCCACTTCAGTTTCTGACCCCGCACGATAAAGCTCTCATTCAAAATCCAATATCTTTATATAGAGCTCCTATGTCTTCTCAGATGTTAGATATACCACTAACGGCAATTATCTCGACTACTCCAGATCAGATTGCGTCCGAGCTAGGAGGGGAGGCTGTTATTCTCAACCTAAGTACGGGGCAATACTATGGGTTAAATGAGGTGGGTGCTAGGGTTTGGGAACTAATTCAACAACCTTGTACAGTTGACAGTATTCTGCATAATCTGCTCGAAGAATATGACGTCCAACCCGATGTCTGTAAGCGAGACCTGACTAAGATCCTGGTAGATATGAAAGAGGCCTGCTTGATCGAGGTGAGTGATGAGCAAACTGCATAGATTACTCAAACTTTCAGGAAACGAATTCAGAGTCTTGCTCTATAGCTGTTTGGTCTTAAATAGTATTCGTTTGGCGCTATGGTTATTGCCGTTCAGTCTTTTAAGACAAAAGCTGGCACAAATTTCCTCAGTGTGGGTATGTGAGACTCAGCCAACATCTGTTTCTGTGAAGTTTATTGTATGGACCGTTAATGTTGCCAGCAACTACACCCCAGGAGGGGCTAAATGTTTAGCCAGGGCACTCACATCACAGCTGCTGTTAACCCGATATGGATATCCCCATCAGCTACATATTGGTGTTGCTAAAGGGGCAGCCAATACCCTTGAAGCCCACGCCTGGATTGAATATCGAGATCATGTCATTGTTGGCTGGTTAAATAACTTGAGCCGATTTAAATCGCTTTCTGCTGATGGAGCAAACCAATGAGTGGGATCGCAGGAATTTATCATCTTGACCAGCATCCGGTCGTGTCTAGCGAACTGTGCCAGATGATGAAGGTTCTGGCGCATCGTGGACCCGATGCATCCGATACTTGGTGCCAAGATTCCATTGGTCTTGGTCATTGTATGTTGTGGACAACAGCAGAATCGCTCCATGAACAGCTTCCCTTAGTTAAGGGTGATCTAACTATTACCGCAGATGCCCGCATTGATAACCGAGACGAACTGGCGCAGGTACTATCATTGCCGGATCGACCATTAGAAAAGATAGCTGACAGCGAGTTTATTCTGGCCGCCTATGAGCAATGGGGCAGCGACTGCCCAGAGCATCTGCTTGGAGACTTTGCTTTTATGATTTGGGATGGCCAAAAACAACAGCTATTCTGCGCCCGCGATCATTTTGGGGTAAAGCCATTTTTTTACTATCACCAGCCCAATAAATCATTTGCAATCGCCTCCGAAATAAAGGGGTTGCTTTGTCTAGATTGGGTTCCTCAACGAATAAACGAAACCCGTATCGCTGATTATCTTACGCTGATGCTCGAAGATCAGGTAATTACTACATTTGAAGAGATTTTACGGTTACCGCCTGCATCTCGAATGTGGGTTGATAGCACGGGTGTGGAGATTGAAACCTATTGGAAATTAGATCCTAATTATGAATTAAAATTGGGATCAGACGATGCCTATGCAGCCGAATTCCGTCGGATTTTCACCGAAGCTGTTGACTGTCGACTGAGAAGTGCCTTTCCAATCGGTTCCCATTTAAGTGGTGGGCTAGACTCTTCATCTGTAAGTTGTGTAGCCCGTAAAATCTTAGATGAAACTACGGGAGAGACACTCCATACATTCTCTAATGTTTTTGACACGGTTAAGGAGTGTGATGAGCGTCCCTATATCAACGAAGTATTAAAACAAGGTGGCTATACTCCCCACTATATCCATGCGGATACATTTGGTCCCTTAAGCGATGTCGATCAAATTTGGGACTATGAAGATGAACCATTATTGGGTCCCAGCCATCACTATCCCTGGCGTTTAAACCAAGCTGCCCACCAAGCAAATGTTCGAGTTGTCTTTGATGGTTTTGATGGGGACACAGTTGTCTGTCACGGTTTAGCTCGGCTACATGAGCTAGCGGCACAACAGAAATGGTCTGAGTTTGCTGATGCTGTGGATATAGCGAGCAAGAATTATAGTCTTTCTGTTAGCGATCTTTGGGCCTATTATGGCTTGCCTGCGCTGCAACAGTTAGCGAAACGTGGACGATGGTTCGCCTTCGCTAAGGCTGCTAATTATATTCACAATCGCTTCCAGTACCCACGCCGTCGATTGTATATGCAGCAAGGGATTAAACCAACCTTCAAACACCTTTTACACAAATTTCATCGAACGCCCAAACATCAGCCTGACAATTCAATTACGATAGATTCACTGGTAAACGCTCATTTTGCAAAGCAGGTCAGTTTAGAGGAGCGGGTTAACAAGTTTACTTCCAATTCAGCATCTCCAACGTCGGTGCGGCAGAAGCACTGGCAGTCTATTACTGGGGGAGTACTGGCGCTTAATCTCGAGGCAGTGGATCGCTGTGCAGCTGCATTTGGTTTAGAGATCCGTCATCCATTTTTAGATCGCCGTCTTGTTGAGTTTTGTTTGGCTGTTCCGTCGGAGCAAAAATTTAGAAAGGGTTTTGGACGGGTAATTATGCGTCAGGGACTGCATAATATACTGCCTGAGATGATCCAATGGCGGGGTGATAAGGCCAATATGGGTGCTAACTTTATCAATGGGCTATTAAACATCAATCGTCCACTTTTTGAACAGGCACTTGAGACCCATAAACACTCAATTCTTTCGTATATTAATTTAGATAGCTGGCAAACTTCCTGGCAACGGCTTCAGGACTATCCAGAGTCTAATCAAAAAATTAATTCGACAACTAAAGATAATCTGGTCGTATGGCGAGCTACGGTACTTGCTCTTTGGTTTCAGCGTAGATCAAAACCGCTTTAGATAATACAAAAGATAAAACAGACATTTCTATTGGCATGATAGGGCCATCCAACAGGGTTAACCCTAACTGTAAGTCCAACCCAAGGGGGCATCGCCAAGTGTCAACTTAACTAACTAACTTTAAGGACATAACATCATGAAGAAGACATACGCTCAGCCCAACCTAACAGCTTACGGTAGCGTCCAGGAGCTAACTAAGGGCAATGGAACTGTTGCAATCGGAGATTCGATTATTTTCTCCGATCTGCCTGGAGAGCCTGAAGTTGATGGTTTCGGCTCTGTCGACATCGACATCCCAGGAGATCTAGGGTAGATTATAAAATCTGAAACTCTTGGTTAATGGATGGGGTATCTAATCAAAGATTTTCTTCCTTCCACTCATCGCTACTAAAGATCAACGGGGGCCTATATCCGGTATCTTTAGGATTTCATGGGTGGAGGTGATGGGCATCTCGTTAGATACCCCTCTTTATTACTTTGACAAGTACTGTGACGTTGCAAGCTCATATCTGAGCCTTTGTCTACTACTTAAGTCTATATCCAAAAACGTTACTAACAATACCTCTCTAGAATTTCATTGTAAGATTTCGTCTTAAATTTAAGTTGCGCTTATTTTTGTAAGTTATGTACTGCTATTCTGCCTACCAGCTGTGTCTCCACTCAGAAATTCCGCTGTCAGGGTTACCTGCAGCTGAAGGTGAGCCTGATATTATCATTCGTTTAAAGCATGGAGACGAACAGCTTCAGGTAGATAACATTGAACCCAATAGGGACTTGTTTGGCCGCCTAAAGGGAATAGGAGATTGTTGGATCTCAGATGGGAGGTTTATCACCATCGCTCCGTTGGAGGGTGTTAGCCATGAGATGCTTGGCCCTAATATTTTAGGGGGCTGTATGGCAGTGATATTACGACAGCGCGGTTTTATTGTCCTTCATGCCAGCAGTGTTGTCATTCAAAACAATGTAGTAGCATTTTTAGGGCACTCGGGTTGGGGTAAATCTACCCTAGCAGCCGCGTTACATGGTCATGGTCATAGCGTGATCACAGACGATATTCTGGCTATTAACCTAGAGGATGCCGAGACACCTCACATAGTTCCATCTTTTCCCCAGTGCAAACTCTCCCCGGAAGCTGCTGTCGCATTGGGGAAAGATCCGGCTACGTTAGCGCCCCTCTGTTCTCACTCTTCTAAGCGAGCTTACAACTTTCAAACAGGCTTTCAAAACGAACGGCTACCGCTGAAAAATATTTACCTTTTAGCTAAAGGTGATAGCCATAGTATTACTCCACTGAGTTCTAAAGATGCGTTTTCCTATCTGGTCAGTCACACCCGTGCTATGGCTGTGCTGAGCGACCCAACATCACTCAAGACTCATTTTAAGCAATGTACCCAGTTGCTTAGACAAATATCTTGCTATCGCTTTACGCGGAAACCTGGTTTAGCAGAATTACCGGATTTAGTGCGATTAGTGGAGGAACATGTGAAAGAAACATCGGTTGAGAAACCAGGGGTGAACCTGCCGTGCAATTTGGTAAACCGTTAGTTGCATTTGTTAAGCAAACTCAGCGTTTGGTACCGGCCCTACGTCTAGTGTGGCGTAGCAGTCCTGGTTGGACCATGGCTAAACTGAGTTTGCTGGTGGTCCAGGGGCTACAACCGTTACTACAGATTTATCTGGTGAAGCTGTTAGTTGATGCGGTTACGGGTCAACCAGAAATTACGGCATCACCAGAGTTATTAAATCAAAGCAGGCCATTACTAATTGGTCTAGCTGTAGCGCTATTGACTGGAATGATGGCTAATGCGCTTTCAGAGCTGGTCACATCGTCACAAGCTCAAAAAGTCTCTGACTACATGCGCGGCATTTTGCATGCTAAGTCTGTTGAGATTGATTTAAGCTATTACGAGAATCCTCGCTATCACGATACGTTACAGCGGGCGCAGAAAGAAGCAACTTATCGCCCCAATCAAATTTTAAAGCGGCTGGCACTGGTGGGCCAAAATGGTATTTTACTGGTTGCCATGGTGGGGTTGTTATTGACCCTCCATTGGGGCATCACCAGTGCCTTATTAATTGCCATTATTCCAACCGTCTTAGTCCGGTTATATTACACGCGTAAACTATATGCGTGGCAGCGTACCTGGACGCCTGTTGAACGAAAATCAGCCTATCTTTCTTGGCTATTAACAGGCGATCAGTTTGCCAAGGAAATTCGCCTGTTTGGGCTGGGAGAGCTGTTTAGTCAGCGATTTAATCGGTTGCGATCGCAACTTTACCAAGCCAAGTTTAAGCTAATGGCGTGGCGTTCACTGTCATTTTTAGCAGCCAACATGGTCGCAGGCCTCATGGTGGGGGCAATCTATGGCTTTATCCTCTATCAAGCGCTGCAAGGAGTCTTAAAGCTAGGGGATCTTGTCCTCTATCACCAGGCGCTGCAGCGGGGGCAGAGTGCGCTTAAATCATTCATAGCCGGTCTTTCTGGGCTACACGAAGACAACCTGTTCCTGACCAACCTCTATGAGTTTCTAGACCTTCACCCGCAGATTGTGACCTCCGCACAGCCCAAGTTCTGTCCACCGGTCAAAGAGCAGGGGATTACGTTTGAGAACGTCGGTTTTCAGTATGAAGGAACGTCTCGGCAAGCCCTTCAGGATCTCTCATTTACGATCAATCCTGGTGAAACCGTGGCCCTTGTTGGAGAGAATGGGTCAGGAAAGACCACACTGATCAAGCTCCTATGCCGTCTGTACGATCCGACCCAAGGGCGCATTACGCTCAATGGCATTGACCTACGCGATCTTGACGTTGATCATTTACGCCAACAAATTAGCGTTATTTTCCAAGACTATGCCAAGTATCACCTCTCTGCCCAAGATAATATCTGGCTAGGCAATATCCATTTGCCCCCACAGGATGAGCGCGTTATGGCAGCGGCTCAACATGCGGGAGCCCATGATGTAATTACCCAGCTGCCTAACGGGTATGACACCATGCTGGGGAAATTATTCCATGGTGGAGAAGAACTGAGCATTGGCCAATGGCAAAAGGTGGCGTTGGCCAGAGCCTTCCTACGACAGTCCCAGGTGATTGTGCTAGATGAGCCCACCAGCGCCATGGACCCAAAGGCTGAGTATGAGCTATTTAGTAAGTTTCGTGAGCTGATCAAAGACCAATCGGCAGTTCTCATCACCCACAGGCTGTCCACAGTCAAAATGGCAGATCGCATCTATGTGATGGATAAAGGCCGCATTGTAGAAAATGGCACCCACCAAGAACTGATGGACTATCAGGGAACCTACGCCAATTTATTTGAAATACAAGCAAAAAACTACTGGTAGCCGGTCTGCAGATAAATTGCCGTTGCTGATTTAGAGATCGATTTTATATAACTAAACGCTATTACAATCCGTGAGTACTTTAAACACGACTGAATTTGCGCCAGAACTCGCTTTACTACTGCAATGTGCCAGGCATCATTTGAAGGGCGGATGTCAGCAGCAGATCCAACAGCTTGTTAACCATCCAGAGTTAAATTGGCGAGACGTTATTCACCTGGCCCGGTTTCATCGGCTGTTGCCCATATTGCATAAAGTACTCTTCTCTAAGGACCTAGCGCTCGATCTACCAGACTCGGTCTTAAAGGCGTTACGGGGATATTGGCTAAAAAATATAGGTAGAAATTTTTCCCTAGTACAAGAGCTGAAGAGTTTTCTCGAAATTTTAGACACCCATCACATTAGGGCCATTACGTTTAAAGGACCCATGACGGCAATGAACGCCTATGGGGACCTATCGCTACGCACGTTTAGCGATCTAGATTTACTAGTTCATCCAGACGATTTTTTGAAGCTTAGGGAGATTGCCATCAACCAGGGCTATCAATGTGACAAACTGATGGCAGTTTCAGAAAGGGAGTGCCTCAAGCAGCTCAGTTCTCAAGAACAGGCATCCTACTTTCAATCCCAGAAAGAATACAGTTTGCTAAAGGTGGAGAGTCGTACTTTTCTAGATATTCATCAGGGAATTTTATCTAAACAGTTTCTACCGTTATTTGATACACGATGGATTTGGCAGCATACCCAAGAGCGTCAGGTTGGCGGACACCCAGTTCTAGGGTTAACCCCAGACGTTGAAGTGATTGTTTTAGCCGCCCAAGGAGCCGAAGAATATTGGCCCCAGCTAGGTAAGCTCTTCGACTTGGCCATGTTGATAGAGAACCAGCCAAATCTAGACTGGAATAGCGTGCTTGACCTATCGGAAAGCTTAGATGTTTTGCCCAGACTGATATTGGGGTTAACGCTTATTCAGAACCTATATGGAGTTACGCTGCCTGACCAGGTCGATAGACACCTCAAAGCCGCTCCCCCACTTCAAGCCTTAGCCCAGGAAATCCAGGAGAATATGCTGAATAAGCCACAGCATATCGACTCCAAACTCACCCTAAATCTTGTGCTCTATCAGCTACGACTGATGACCCATTGGAGAAATCGAGTACGCTGTGTGCTAACGCTAATGAACCCGACCCTCGCAGACATTGCCGCAATACCGCTGCCCAAATATTTGTTCTTTATTTACTACCTGTTCCGGCCTGTACGCCTCATCCAAGAAGTGGTTTGGCCGCAGCCTGTCCATCCTAAACCGTAGCGAAACCGTAGCGAAAACATAGCGCACCGCAGGGTTTGAGGAGATGGTCTTATCCCGTGCCTAACGCCGCATTAGCTGCTTTTCTCGATGTTCCTGCCAACGTAACCCGAGTAAGCATGCAATGGTGAGCATGTGGCCCGGTTCTTCCATCTGGGTCAGGATGCAGCCGAACACGGCGGTTGATAGCAGCAAAAACCGACCAAAGTCATCTACGCAGATCTGTTTCCAAACGATAAAACAGATAAACAGGTAGCCCGTTAGGCCAAGAATGCCCACATCTCCCCAAATGCCAGCCCAGGTAAATAACGGGAAGTAAATGGTGGATTCTTGGGGCAGATAGCTGGTACGGACGACGTTAAAGACCTCTGCCGATGCGGGGTGAACCGTTGCACCCAAGGGTTGTAGAAAGCTTTGATAGTCTCTCATGACCCAGCCGCCGAGACGGGTGACGGTATGTCCCGGTCCTAGACCGATGAGCCAATTCAAGGGAGATTCAAAATGGCTAGGAATAATGCGAAATGCGGCAAACTTAGTTTCTGCGGCCAGACCATCCCATCCCCAAATGGGGCGATTGATCCAGTTTTGATAAGGTCTGAGAATTTCGGCATCCACATTTAGCAATGCCCAGAAAAATGCGGCGATTGCCGTGACAAACAGGGTTAGATATATCAGAAGTCGGTCGGGTCTCTCGACCTTAGTAATGGCCAGGAGTCCCCAGCCAACAACCAGGGCCAAAAACACCTGTTTGGAGTCAGAGACTTGAATTTGATAAATGGCCGCAACGAGGGGCAATAATCTCATCCATAGGGTTAGATGTTTGAAATGATTGAAAACATATAACCCTACATAAAAGGAGACCGTACAGGCGATATAGTTAGCGGCACTGCCACCGCCACCCCCGAAAACACCGCCAATGTTGTCTTGAATGGTACCGCCGACGGGCTTTGGATAAATGCCGATGGGTAGGAGGATGGATTGTGCGATCGCAAGTAGCAAATTAAACGCCGCAAATCCCAAAATCCAGTACTTAAATCGCTGTAGTCGGTCGCCAGACATCGGCAGCGCGATGATGGCTGCCAAAAGCATAAACGGTTCCACCTGAAACAAAAACTGCAACGCAATATTGGCAATGCCCGCACTGTTAAGCAAAGCACTAGCGAGCGTACAGATCAGGAAAATAGCCATCCCCAGCAGCAGCTGCCACACCACATTGAGCTTCTTTTTATCCCGCGTTTTAGTTGTAAAAACAGTGATAAAAAAAGCGCCAGGAATCAGACCAAAGTGAACAAAGTTAATAATCGACGGCACCCCCATGGAGGCCAGCAATCGAGGGAAAAATGCGGTAGCAAACCCCACTAGTATCATAGTCATACTGCCAATTCGCCCCTCGGTCTGTGGGGGCGCATGGAGTCCAGACAGCTGTAGACGATTTTGCATGACTCGGTAGGGTTTAGCGACTGATACGGGGGGATTGTCTTAACAAGCTTGCTGCCTATGCTAGTTGCTCTTTCCAGCCCTAAAATAATCGATAAAAATCAAGCAGCTGTTGCGAGATAGTCGATTTAGAGAACCGGTTATCGGTAGTTTGAGTTTGACAAGATGCGTCAGACAAGGCAGTGGTCATGGCGTCAGCTAGATGACTGGAGTCTCGGTGAGCCAGTGAAAAATAACGGCATTGAGAAGAGCCCACTTCGCGAAAGATGGGAATATCCGAGCAAACAGCCGGACATGCCAGGGTAAGGGCCTCCACCAGGGGCAGGCAAAACCCTTCCGTCGCAGAAGGAATCACAAACAAGGAGGCATTTTCATAGAGCCACCGCAGTTCTCCATCGGACAAGCCAGACAGAAACAGCACCTGCTTCTTCAGATTTAGCTCAGTGACTAGCTGTGTCAGGCTTTCAGTCTCAGGGCCAGAACTACCGACAATCAGCAGCTTGGCCTGAAGCTGGTCGCGCCGATGCAGGGTGCCATAGGCTCGAATCAGAAGATCCAGGTTTTTATTTTTGCGATGCTGAGCAACGGTCATCAGGAAAGGATCGCCCTTCGTCACCGACTGAGGTACTTGAGAGTCAATCCCTTCAAAGTCAACAATGTTGTAAACAACGGCTGTTTTCTTACTATCCTTGACCGTCGGAAAGTAATCCTTGAGCGCATCTAGCGTGCAATTAGAGACACAGGTTAAACCGTCGCTATTACGAATGCACTGTTGGAGAAATAGCTGATTAAACCACACCCGAGGATAGCCAAAATTCTCCGGACACTCATAGGGATAGAGGTCGTGAATAGTAGAAACAATGGGGCTTTTGAACCACTGCCTTACAAAAGGGAAAGGAAATGACATGTGGATCAAATCGGGCTGTAGCTGGTGGGCCAACCGGGGCAACCCAAATAAAAACCAGCGGTTGCGAACCAGGGAGCTATTTTTGATATCCACATCCACCAGCCGAATCTTGTCAGAGTCCAGCTGAAAGACATCGCTAAAATAATCTCGCTGCCAAGCGCCAATCACCAGGGTGACACGGGTAACGTCAGATGTAGCCGCCAAACACTGGGCCAGATTCACCGCATGGCGACAGACACCGGTGGGTTTAGTAGGACGATGAAGGGCCGGAATCAGCACATGCATGATGACGCGGGGGTGGAGAGTAGGGTGGGCAGTGCCCACCGGGAATGGGGATGGGGAATAGCGATGGGGAATGGGAATGCAAATTTAAGCCGTTACCGGCACCGCTGTCGATGTACTGGCATAAACAGAATTAAGTTGTTTGCCCACAGCAGTCCAGCTAAAGTTGTCATCGACAAGTTGGCGTCCAGCCTGGCCCATCTGCACCCGTAGTTCCGGATCGGCAGCCAGCTTTTGCATCACTGCGGCCATATCACCTACGCTTTGGTCAGGGTCTTGGGCCGCCACCTTGAAACCAGTTTGTGGAGTCACCTGAATGGCCGGTCCGCCCAGATCCAAACAAATCACCGGACGACCTGAGGCCATGGCCTCAATACAGACCCAGCCACCAGAATCATGCAGGCTAGGGTGTACCAGCACATGACTTTCCCCCAGTCTTTCCAGGGTGTCTTCCCGCGACAGTCTGCCCCAGAACTTCACCTTATCGGCAACACCGCAGACTGCGGCCAGACGCTTAAGATTATCAAGCTCTGGGCCATCACCCACTAGCCAAAATTCTGCATCGGGGAGCTTTGCTTCGGCAAAGGCACGAATACCCAAGTGAAAGCCTTTCCAATGCAACAGACGCCCCATGCTGATAAACCTGACAGGTTGAGATGCCGGTAGGGGAGACTGGTTTAAGACCTGGATTTCCTCATCTAGCAACCCCACCTCAGGGACAATCTGGACATCTGTTGCCCCCATGCGATACAGCCGTTTGGCCGTGTCGTCAGTGGTGGCACGCACCACAGCACTATTGCGAATAGTTAGCCCCACCAACGGATCCCGCTGGCCAACATTACGGACAAAATCTCGGGCATATTCGTAAAGCCGAGCTCGCAGGCTAAAGTCTTTCCAAAATTTTGGCGGGGCAGATTCACCACCGCCCACCGGTCCCCACACAAATGGAATGGGTAAGAACGCCAGCAGACTAGGGGCAGAATATTTTACAAACGTGACATGGTGAGCCAGATCAAACCCGATCTCTTGATGCAAGCGTCGCGCCACAAAATAAGCCTGAATCTGCCAGAGATAGTAATGAATCTGCATAGCGCCGGACTGTCCCAGGGACATGCTGTCTTGCCAGAATGGCAGGGTGAAATAGACAAAGTGTAGATTGGGGATAGGATTAGCAGCGAGTTCTGCTTCAATCGCATCCTTACTCTCATCAGGGCGTGTCAAAACCCACACCTCATGGTGTTTAGCCACTTCGCGGGCAACATTCCAACCCACACCTCTCTCCGACCCTCGACCCGGTTCACATGAATAGGCAGAAATCAATACTTTCATCGTTTTAGAGTGTTATGGTTAGCCTTAAATAAAAATAGTTGGCGCTGGATATTACCAATCAAGAGTTGTTTCATATCCAAGATCGATTAACAAATTTCCGGCGATCTTTTTGAACTCTGCTTTATGGTCTGCTTTAAAGTGTTTTCTCCAGCCACCGATGGAGCCTTTCCCCCCTTTTTTAAAGGTGTGGGATTCCTCCGGGTTCATGGCCTGGGAGCTAAACTTAGTTTCTATTTCAGAAGCGGACATACTAATTTGCAGATGCTCCATAATTTGGCTAACAATACGTAGCCGATTGTCTTCGCAGCCGCCACCTCGTTCTCCCACCAGATCTTCGAATTTAATGGCTAAGGTATTGGGATGGTGAAGCCAACCATGCCACCGTGAGAAATCCTGGGCAATATTAGGTTGAGAAAGATTTGAGCCAAACGGCGACCCTAACGGCATACCGACAATGGAACTCATCAGCTGCTCGTCAAAGCTGGGTTGCTGCTGATAAATATCGTGCAAAAAGATGCGCTTTTCCTTTGTTATCCAGCGGGCATGGGAAACCGCCAAATCTCGCAGATCACGATAAATAAAGAACAGCTTACAGTGATGTTCACTAAAGATATCTAAAATCTCCTGGGAGCACATCAAATGAGAACGCACAATAGAATCACTGGGAGCGGAACCTAGCTTCCACCGAATATGATTAGGCGTGTTCATAATGCCACACAGGGCTTGAACAGAGATAATGTCATCCCACTTCTTTAGACCAGGAATGGAGTAAAGAATCTGATAGAGTAAATGGGTGCCACTTTTAGGATAGGAATTACAGATAACAAAGTTTTTAGGGCGATTACCTGATAGAGTCTTTGCTGTAAGACTTTTGGTAAAAAAAATGGCATCTCTGGCGTGTAAGCCCAGGACATTTTTGAGTTGATAGCTCATACTGGTGTTCCTAACGATATTCCCTCAGTCTAAGCAGCGACTTTATTTGAAGTACTGTTTAATAAGGATTCATAGATCTGGGCAATTTGCTCAGCGGTATTATGCCAATTAAATTGAGCGGCTCTTTTGAACCCTTTTTGGATAAATTCGTCTCTAAGAGCGGGTTGGGTAAAAATCTGCTCTACTGCATGGGCAATACCATCGGTATCTAGAGGATCCACCAGCGTTGCGGCATCATTTACCACCTCTGGCAATGAGGTAACATTAGATGCAACCACAGGTAGTCCGCAGGCCATCGCTTCGATGACCGTTATACCAAACCCTTCATAGGTGGATGGTGCAACCAATACATCAGCCGCATTATAGATTTGAATTAAGGTTTCCTTGTCAGGTTTGCCTAGGTAAGATATACAGCTATCCAGCTGATGTTCCGCAATAAACGTTTTTTGGTCGTCCGTAAAGTCATCCCCCGCTTTCCAAAAACGAATGGGGAAGTTTTTGTTGCGAAGCTGGTTAATCACATGCAAGATGGTGATGATGTTCTTGCGTGGATTATTAGACCCTACGTTAAGCAAGCAGCAGGTGTCTTGGGGAACACTGAACGTTTCTCGGAAGTTAGTTACTTGGTCCGATGCGTCAGCTTGAAAAATGCGATCTACACCATTGGGAACAGTTTTAATTTGCGCCGGATTTAACTTTAGGTGTTGAACAATATCCTGGGCCGTATGGTTAGACACTGAAATGATACGGTGAGCCTGACACATACTCTGTAACGAGTATTTCCAGGTGGCTAAGCTGAGCCAGGGAAATCGGGCGCGATCGCGAAATAATTCAGGATGGATTAAGTTGATCAAATCGTGGCAGGTGACCACGGTTGGTGTCTTCTTCTTCAGCCAGTTCACCAAATAGCCATCACTGTGATCAATGATATGAAAAATATCCGCGTCACTGTGCTGAAGCTGTTTTGGGTATTGCCAATAACGCTGGTGGTATTTTTGAATACCCTTAACCAATGAATTTGTACGATTTCCCTCAACCGGGTTGTAGGGAAACTTTTCCATATTTTTCCAATGGGGACGAACCGTTTTCAGCCCCTCTATTAGGGCATCTGCATAGACATCCATGCTGTAGGCAATGCCTGGAGACCGGCGCAGAATCGCAACTTTCATAGCTATGTCTCCAATGTAGTTGACAGTGACATAGCGGTCGCAGAAACCGGAGCCGATGGTGTATTCAGGATTTTGTGCCACAGGGTGATTAGCCTTTGGGCAATCTGGTTATGGGTGTAATTTTGCTGTGCCCGTTGCCGACAATACTCTCCCATAGATTGCCGAAACTCTGGCTCGCGGATTAGCCGGGACAGGATAGTGGCCAACTCGTCCGCATCCTCCTCTTCAAAGACTAGATCGGGGTGCTTCACCACATTGGGAATCTCACCGCAGGTGGATCCCACCGTTGGAATACCCATCACCATAGATTCAATCAGGACATGGCCAAACTGTTCTTTCCAAGTATCTACGCTGCGCGAAGGCAACACCAACACATCAAACTTAGCCATTTCTGCCGGAACCTGTTCGTGAGTCAAGGCTCCCTGCCATCGAATATAGTCCTCCACCCCCAGTTCCTTGGCCATCTTTTCTAGTTCGGGTTGCACATTGCCTGTGCCACAAATGGTCATCTTAAACTTTAGATCCTGATGTTTGAGCTGGCGAGCAGCTTCTAACATCAGATCAATGCCTTTTTCATGGACAATGCGGCCTAAAAAGCCAATATTTAGTTCTGGTCCGGAGTCTGTCACAATATCGGGACTAAAGAATGTTTCATCAACACCCATCTGAGGCATAATTTCAATTAGTCCTGGATAATTCCATTTCTTGAGTAATTCACCTCCTTCGGTGTTGCCAGCCAAGATCAAGTTAGCTGTATTGAGAACAAAGTCTCGCACCCAACATCGAGGTATTGACAGGTCACGATCCATGTTCTCCCAACCAAAAACCACTAAAGGTAGTCCCAGTAAACGGGCAAATATTGCCAGTTGTAGGGTGGATAATGAGAAAACCTCCTCTTCGATTTGCAGAATATCTGGTTGAAATTCGCAGATGGCTTGCCAAATTCGAAAAGGGTTATATAGGTATGCACCACCCCGACCAGAAAATATGATATTTGCCGGGAATATCCTGAGCTGAGGATACGGTGTTTCCAGATTGATTAAACGCCCCCAACCTGAAGAACACCAGCTCTTGGGGCTAAGCAGACCCACCTCTGCTCGATCGGCTATGGCTGCTAACTTGCCCTGATTAACACCTACAACATATGTGTGAGTGATAAACAAAACTCGCAGAGATTTAGCCACCCCTTGAGCACTGGTCGTAGTCTCAGAACAAGCTGTTAGATTACGTAATTTCTCAAAGAGAAATTTTAAGGGGCGAGGTCGTTGATTGGGCATAAACAACCAGGTAATGGCTGGCTTTGCCATGGACAACGGCATCAAACTCACCCAAATGAACCAAAGACTAAATGCAAAGCGTTTGAGCAAGGACTCACTAGAGTAAAACCAAAGGGCCTTGAGACCTAATATGGCGAGTGTCCAGGGATGGTCTTCAGGAACAGGATGGTCTTCAGGAGCTAAGCGTAATGACACTAGACGTGACCATACGGAGCCAACCCTGCGAGTTTCGAGATTTTCAGGAACGCTGTAGCCAAGGACTGGGCCTTTTTCTTTAAGTAGGGCACAGCGTTGTAAATCGTGGGTGACAAATCGGCGAAAGCGACTGCTATCCAATTCGACCAGGGCCCATTGATTATTGTCGTGGATTCGATAGGCCCCCAGCTCTTCATCAATGGCAACGACTTCTCCATATAGAGGAATCAGGACCGAAAGATAGTCATCTGATGTGGTGGTAAACTCTGCCGGGATAGGAAAAATCTGTTCCATAACATGACGGCTAAGGGCGTTACCACTGGTGGGTACGCCGCAGTAGCCGCTGGTCTGTAGAATTCTTTCTTGCAAGTAACCTCGCGACAAAGCACCACCCTGAGGGAAAGAAAACCCGCGAGGGAAGCCCTCGCTGTCAACTACGGTTAACTTATAGTGAACTTTGGCGATGTCAGGACGCCAGGCATCAACAATATGCTGGGCAGCCTGGGGGTGTAAGTAGTCGTCAGCATCTAAAAAGATAATGATGTCGCCAGTGCTATGTTTAAATCCGTTGTTAAAGGCGGCACCTTGTTTGCCATTGGCTTGGAGGATCGAGATAATAAGATTGCAATACCCATGAATAATTTTGCGAGAGCTGTCGGTAGAACCATCATCAACAACAATTATTTCCACATGGGGATAGGTTTGAGCAAGGGCACTGTCGATCGCCTTGGCTAAAAACCGTTCATAGTTATAGTTGTTGATAATGATACTAACAGAAAGAGGCTGCTGCATGATACGTGTATTGATGATATCGACATAGGTGACTTACACTCAAAAGCACAAACTTATAAAAAGCTACTGTTGTCTCCTATTGCCCTGTAAAAAGAAAATTTCAAAACGCCTTATCTGGCTTTAACGCCGCTCAGTTCATCACTCATCGGTTTAAGAACCATGGGTTGAAATCTTTCTGTCTTTAGTTATGCGTTCAACCTGAGAACTTCCTAAACAACAAATTTCCTCACACGGAAATCTTGTTCTATAAACTAATCGCATTCATTCTTTTGGCTTTGACTGTGAATGCTAACTTGCCTGAAAAGTTAATTTCTTGATTTTTAGACGCTAATATAAGTGGCCTAATCGAGAGATTTTCAATTCATTTACTGATTCGATGATTTTTTATATTTGAGTCGATTAAATAAATATTTTTTAAGCATGATTGCCCCATTACTTATACTAGTGTCAATCCTTTAAACAGGAAAAAATAAGATTTAAAAACAGTAATAAAAATTCTTAGTTCAGGATTTATATTAGGGAATAAGCTTAATATAAATATCTAAAAGTGCCTCTGAGTGAACTCTTTCAGTGTCTAAAGCTTAAATTTAAAGGGTTATAAAAAGATATTTGTTAATGCTTCATATTTAGATTCAATCGAACTCTATATATGGTTAAAACCTGTCAGGAATCAACCTACTGCTCCCTATAGAGATCTACGATCATTAACGTAAGCGTATCGCCGTCTTAACTCAAATTTGAAGTTGATACAATACTAGACTTTCCAAACTAAGCCAAAGAATGTGTGTTCTTGTTTGACTTAAATGGTGTTTGTATATTTGAGCTTGACGGAATAAAAAAATGCCTTAGTAGATATCTTCAGCTGTTCCGCGCAAGAAAAATTAGATCTGCATTTATGAATGATTTCACTATAATCAAATCGATCTTTGTTTATATGCCAATGTAAGCAAATAGCTTTGGATAATAATTTCTGGCTTAACTTGGCTAGTTCTGGATAATTTATTAACAGATAGTAGGCTGTAAACAGTAAGATTTCACAATCACTCTTTCGTCTCTTGTTGGGCTTCTGGGTGGTATATAGATTGTTACTGTGTCGTCTAAAGACTCCTAGATAGTCTTCAGACTTGATTCCAATTCCTAACCATGCCGCAACTATCCTAAGATAGAAGTCACAAATTGCCAATCCAGAAATACCTTTGATTTCTGGTAAGGGAAAGAACGTATCTAAAAATTCTCGAGAGAAGCAGAGATTAGAGGTAGATGGAGCAAAGTAGGGTAATTCTGCATTACGTAAATTGGTTTTGAAATCAATAGTCTTAAAATCAATTTTAGTCAGGTCTTTAGCATGTTGTTTATAACGCTGTATCAGGTCAGTATCGGTGATGCCATCACTATTTATAGGTACTGATTCATGGAAAAACCAGTCAATTTCAGGATACTTGATAAATATATTGGCTACTTGTTCTGCCCGGTTCTGAAACACTAAATCATCAGCATCGAGCAAACAGATGATGTCACCATGGCTATGGGCAACGCCAGCATTAAAGGCGGCTGCCTGGCCACTATTTTCCTGGAAAACAGAAATGATCTTATCACCATAGCTGCTAATGATATTCTGAGAGTTATCCTTTGAACCATCGTCTACGACAATGACCTCAATATTGTCATAGCTCTGGTTAAGAGCGCTGTCAATTGTCTGCCCTACATACGAACCATAGTTATAATTGTTAATGACAATACTAACTAATGGTGGGGTGCCGTTCATAACCATATTCCTAAGTTAATCAGTGCTTAAGTTTGAGTGGTAGAAGCCCCAGACGAGTAACGTATTTTGGCTTAAATGTTGCAGCTGAAGATTTAATGATTGGTATTCGCGATAAGTTGTCTTATTGAGACGCAAGATGTTGGGAAACTCTTTCACTTAACTCCGTTCGGGATTACCTCCACCGATTTGAAGTCTAAGTCGTTCTTTGATGACTACATCGCGGATGCGCAACATTACGATCGTAAACTGAAGTTTTTGTTGCGGCCCATGGAGACGTTCGTCAGTCCAAATTCTGAAGAAGCTTCTAAAGGGTGGTTTGAGATAGTCTACTAAGTCCTTAATGGCGTCCCACTGAGAGTCCCAGCTGCTTTTGGCTAGATCGTAGCGACCGCCTGTGATGCGTATCGCCCGCTTTTTAACATCAGCCCAGGAATATCGTGCCGGGTGACGAATGCAGACACCATCGCTATAAACCTGTTCATATCCGCTGTCGTAAACGCGCTTACCCCATTGCCGGTCTCCTGCAGATTTAAGGTTTTTATCAAATCCGCCCACCTTATCTAGAACAGAGCGAAACGTAAATAAATTAGCTGTCGCACCAAAGTGGCTATCCTTAATAAAGTCCTCCTGAGGGAATCCCATGGTCAAACTGTCGTAAAGTTCAAAGGATCTGGGTTTTTTAGGATCACGATAAAACAGCTCTATGTGACCCGCAACTAAACCAATATTGGGACGCTGGGTTAAGGTGGCAACTCCCTTTTCTAACC
>ERZ1740059.610-NODE-610-length-18553-cov-7.662937_pt1 | contig 18553 bp, 14 predicted proteins | sample MGYA00581744_ERZ1740059 | MGnify/ENA primary metagenome ERZ1740059 (study PRJEB43018, sample SAMN04849738) | marine metagenome | isolation source: floating plastic debris | place: Pacific Ocean | collected 2008-08-28 | study: EMG produced TPA metagenomics assembly... | reverse complement strand
CTTGCATACTATTCTACTTTATTGACTAGGTAAAGTGTGTTAGCAGGTTACAAATACACAAAAAGCTGTGACATGAACAAAATACTATGAAGAAACAAAAAAGTCAGTTTCGGAATATAAAATAAATAAAAACTTTTTTATGTTGAGCAAAATTGTTTGGATAAGTAACCTCAATCTTTGCATAAAATGGCCATATCACAGATATGAGAATGCTCCATCACACGTGAGGTTTATGCGTGGATAATAATATACATGTAAGTGAGGTATATGCCACACATAACCAGCACATTAATTTAGCTACATTATTAGTATGTTTGATGGCTTTTCAAGCTATGTTCATAAATGAGCGATAAGTGGGAATGATAGTGAGGAGATATATCACCTAACCTTCTATATGTAGTCTGCTGAGGCAGAAACCTATACTGCTGATGATCTAGCTGGCGGTCATATGTACCTGCAAGTAATATTTTGAATATTTATTCACATATTTTAAAACATGCAATGGAGTTGTCCTTTCATTTCCCAAGGACAGGCAACTCCATATCATATAGGCCGCAAAATCAATTACTACCCAGATCAATTATTATTATTATAATTTTTATCATTATTTGTTAAACCTTTTATTCAGGGAGCATAATCGAACTCCTTGATCTCATGAAACATCCATACATAATCAAGAACACACAAGGGAAACTTCATGTAATTAACCTCATTGTAAGACAAACCATTATTTTCTCCAATAATTTTTTACACAAATAATTAATTAGAACTTTTTTAGCCGATATTACATCCCATTATTGCAACACCATCCACGCTTCTATAAATTGGTCCATTACAAACATTATGTGAAGAATAGGATGTCTCCATACTTACTTTGTGATGCGCGAATTGAGCCAGATATTGAACCATGTCTTGACTGACCAATATTAGCATACCTGCAACAAAAATACAGATCACAATAGTTAATTCGTACCCAGATTAATCCTATGACATATATCAGTCTAGCGTCATAATATCAGTGCTTGAAAGGCTAAATCAATTTCACTAAACAGCATGCATGAAATTGGATAGCACTGGTGAGAGGTAACACACCGCTATTGCATCAAATCTATAAACATATTGACAGATCAAAAAATAAAAAACGTGCATTGAACAACAATATAAGAAGGCTACATTAGCCAAATATACAGCGATAAACCCGAAAAATAAATATTGAGATCATAATCTGATCCCGAGATGAGATTTTGAAGAAAGTAGTAACAGAATGAAAAGTAAAGGTACATAGAACGACAGAAAAGAGGGACAACAACTGGATGGCTTATACCTTATATCTTCTGCGATATCAAAGTAGGCTGAACTGTAAATGAGATATGATGGAGACTCATCAGAGAAATAGAGGCCACACTCTATATCTCTACTCAAATGTGCATCGAAGATGATTCAAAAACTTTGTTACCTCTAACCACGACCTCTTGGTGTTACAGTACATTAAAGCATGGCTCCAATATTGATTAAGTGTTGGTAACAGCTTTAGTTAACAGATTCATACAAAGTTATCGTTATGATCTGATAACAGACGAGATAATTGGCATTGAGTTCTTCCAAGCACAACAAAATGATAACAAATCCCAAAACATATTTGACAATTAAGCAACAATTTGAGTCGTACAGCAGTGAAAGCTCTTTGGTGCAATACTCCAGTGTCCTTATTTTTAGTTGAAGTTTGTTTAATGACATTACCATCTTGGTTGACTGATCATCGGACCAGTGTCTGGGAATATTTAATAAACATTAAAACTTGTGGATATTCTTAGCAAAACAGCGCACTTCTGCCCGGGGCTGAGAATCAGTGAGCTAATAATGCTCATTGTTGAGATAAATATAGTTGGGAGTTATCATGTATGGACAACTCGTTGAAGGATCAATGAGCTAATTTTTTGGCTTGCTTACGAAAAGTGAATAAATAATATGTGAAAGTTCTGAGTATACACTATCCAAAGCTGGCAGTTCTTTTGAGGTGCTTTGTTCTGTTATTCACAAATAGTATTTTTCAGCTGTTCGTTCAAAAAAAGAACTATAATACTAATGTATGCTGCGCTCTTGCTAATATCATATCAAAATTATACAAAAATTCAGGAAATCAATATCAAAAGCAACTTTAAATATCATAAACTGTATATCAAATTAAACTGAATGTTATTGGCCCAGTCATAGTCTGCATTTTCAGGCCTATCCTAACTAACCCGTCCATATCCAACGGCTTGGAATTCAAGGCGTGTACCTTTTAATATTAGAGTACCTCTCCCCTTCCCATTTTGAAACAGTAAAGCCAACTTTTATAGTCTATTGGATCACAGAATTAAGTGAATAGTCAGACACACTTTACATAACAGCTTAAAATATGATCCTACTTTTAATATCAAGGCATAATTAAATTAGTCCAGTTGGATCGCATAGTTATGTAATGTATGTTTGTATATAAAACCACTCGTAGTGTATCCGCGTACCTCATAGTATTAGCGCTTCTTGTTCTGGCTCCCTTCAGTCCATCTTTCCAGCCAGGTACGTGAGCACTAGACGGCCTCCTCTTCAACTCCTCGTGATGTAGATCTCTGCCTCCGCCCATCCACAGGTTAGCCCACTTCACAGACACATTGGGTGTCTCATCTACAACAGACGGTGAGACAGTAATTCACACTCACACAGGTACAAAACAGGCAATTACAGCATGTCCGGATAAACTCAGCTACCAAGCTCTATATTCCTTTGGGCTAATAAGAAAATAAAACCAGACAATATAACAAGTAACTTTTAGTCTTACCGTAAACTTTAAATATATAGAAATGTGTGCACTGAAAAGCAAATCTGCCTAGCACAACTCTCCTACACTGTTTGCTAATTTAACTCACCTTTTCCGAAATCTGAATATGAATTATAAGATGGAGGCAGATAACTGCATGTATACATAATTCATTTTTGTGATGAGTATACATGTATAAATGTAAAAGTGATGGGCAGTTATCTAATGTTGTTGTTATTCTGACAAACAATTTACACACTCACATTGCATTGTTCATGGTAAATTTTGCTTCAAATGAAATTGCTATTGTCTGTTTTCATGATATTGTACATGATTTTATTAAGCAACACAAAATCATCGGTACACACATTATGAATCGCCATCTAAAATGTCAAGCCATGACACAGCCAACACAATATGACAGACCATTTCTGTCACAGCTGGATTAGTATATGAATTTGGGAATGCCGCCAGCGAGGAAATGATAGAGACTCTGTTACATTCTACTAGGAATACTAGAAGGCCTGACTGAGATGGATATCTGATGTGTATGTGCTGTACATGTTTATGATATACGTACCTGGGTCATGTATCTTCATATCCCATTCCTGAGCTCTCTCCTGCATGTAAGGAGAATAAGTATCATCGTCATAGCCTGGTACACCTTGTCTGTTGTGTGATTTATACACTAGAGGTGCAGATCTGAAAAAGTTAAGCCAATTTTGAACATGAAAACATGAACAAATCAAGCTTGGGACACAATAGTATGACTGTAATTTGTACTGAAAATAACACTATAACAGCGGGTAATCACCTCTCTATGAGCACTTAAGTAATACTTATAAGACTGTGTTAATACCTGTATCCTTCTCTTTGATCCTGAGCCTTTAGCATTCTGTATACAGAGTTTATCCTGGCGCTGGGCTGACGAGACGGATTAGCTGTCGTCTGATTACTGGCTCGACTTATAGAATAAGACGCTCTCATATCTGGTGAATTATTCGGTGCTACATTCCTTTCTGATATACTTCTTTCTAAATCTTCATGGATCACAAGATATTTGAAATTAGTGACTTAAAAACAATGTCAGTTGACAGCATTTAATTAGATTAGCTAAAGTTTGATGGGTTTTGACAGCAATGGAGTTGCTCTCCTTCAACTGGTCATGCCGCAGGCAAAGGCCTGTGGCGTGACCTGTCAAGGCAACTTTAATGCAGGCAAAATCGATCAAACTTGTTCTGCATTTACATGGCCAGTGACAAATTGCTAAACATGTAATGTGAAAGCTTTGTGAAATTTGTTGTGAAGCATATCTAGCAAAAAAGAAATTCAACACAGGGAACTATACAGCTATCATTTAGCTTTGGGAATTCAAGTTTTACCTTCAGTCGATTGATCTAAAAATAAAGTGTTTATTAATGACCCTTTACTCAACAAGACATTATGCATGCAACAACAAAAATACCAGATTGCAATATTAGAAGTACATGTAATCGAGTTTTTATATACAATGAGTTTGACTTCCAGCCATGCAGCGACTTGCTTACATTCATAAAAACCGGAGCACTGAGCTGCATGTGGTTTCAAGACTGTCTAGCCCCCTAGGAACAATGAAAGGAGTTGTATTACCTAGTATCAAACCAGCACCTGTAAGAATATAATGAAACATATGACTTGTGTTTCCTATCTAAGTACGCCATAATAGATTTGATTATAATTACCATTATTAGCAAGCATATCGCGTATGAGATCCTCTCTGGCTAGCTTATCCAGTTCTTCATCATCACTAGACACTGCCCCCTGATCTTCCACCTCCTCATACGCCCCTGTAACTGAGTTGACAGGTGAGCAGGTGCGCACATCTGTCACCTCAGGTATCACAGGTACCTCATCAGGGAGGGAAAGCTCTGCTGAAGTCACATCTAAACAACAGTCACACCACAATATAATCTCTAGTAATGTAGACAGGACGGGGTTAATAAATTGTATGTACCGAACACAAGAGCAAAATCTGACACAGATTCTTACAGCGCAAATAGCTGTCAAGCCGATGGGAATATTCTATTATTGTTTCATGAGGCAGTTCTTGAGATAGACGTAGACGTATTGATGTTATTCTAGGTGAGATACCTAAAAACAGAATCAAAATCTACAGCAAACCAAAAGCGGAACAAAAACAAGCATAGAGTTTGTCAACATCTAACAATCACACTTTCCGCTAGGGTTCTCACCAGCAGACTGAGTGGGCTGTTCAGATTGAGTTTCTGGATTCTCTGGGACTTGTTCTTCTGCTGGTGCGGACTCATCACCACTCGGAGCTGCTGACTTTTTCTTTGGTGGAGGAGGCATTGCTCCGAACTGTATGATACTAAGCTGCTTTACAGGTCTCTGCATTTCAGGTGATGTTGGGGCTTTCGCAGGCTGACTGTCAGTGATTTCGACCTACACATAATGATAATTATAGAGCATGAATATGAATTTCATGGGTGGCGATAATCAAGACCTATTTTGGAAACAGTATGGGGGAATATTCTAGGAACAGACACCCAGTTTCTATGTCATAGCATCGCCCTATGCAAGGAAAGTGAGGGCCTGGGAAAGTGTCATCCAAAAAAGTTAAATAATATTAGATTGTGAATAATTTCAATTCATGTTGAGCTATAGACAGGTTCTACTCTATAAAACTACTACCCATTGCAGTATGGTTTGCTAGATGAGTAATTCCAAGGAAGACAAAACACTAAAGCACTGCTCTACATAATATACCAAGGCGCTATTGTTTAATTCACTCACAGACATGGCAGTAGCGCTGTTATTGCAGTTATCATCACTATCCATTAGCATCAGACTGTCTAGTCCCTCTTTGATGACATCAGCGGCAGCGGGACCAGGAGTTCTTCTGGCTGATTGAGGTGATGACTGTACTCTACTCACTGTAGCAGGAGAATATGAGTGAGAAGGTGACGCTGAGCGACGTGATGCTGAAGCAGTGTGGTGTTTAGGTGGACTGATGGACAGCATTTCCTGAGCTGCTGTAGTAGTGCTCACCACGCTCACTATGTCTGCTGTATCTCCATAAGGCTGTAAACAGTGATCGAAAAAGAGCCAGATTATTTATACTCACATCTCAATCATGGTAATGTAAATAGACCCATGTTTTGAGTGAGTTTGATTTGATGGGATGATAATCATGTTCAATGTAATATAATTTTGGCTCACAAAACATGCTTGCAATCGGTTTGTGATCAGGATAACATTGTGTTTTTCAAGAATTATCCGTAAACTTTTAGACTAGTCTCGATGGCTCAGCCTACCTGTGGCACTGTGATAGGTGTCGCCCTACCAGCACCGACAGAATGATGACAGTACTCTGTTACTGATGCAACTGCAGGATCTACATCTTGTACATAGTGCAAGGTCACTCTAAAGACAGATACAAAGTGTTTTGCTTGAAAGACACCTCATAATTAGAAAAATAATAATTAGAAATGAACTCACTCAGCTTGAAGGGGCCAATAAAGTCTGAGGGCTAGAACTAGGCAACAGCTTTTTCTGATTCAAACAATAAATGAAATGGAAACAAACTTTGAAAGTATGTGTATAGCATCTGCCTACCTATTCCCGCTGGTGCCTTTGGGTTTCCAGTAGGCTTTTCCGAAGTCCCAGTCTAGTTCTCGGGTGTCTATGTATGCATAATGCTCCTCAAATGATTTAGTTTTTGAGCTCATAGCACCATTGACTGGTATCATCTCCATGAGGACTAAAGCTATGCCTGGTTGTGGCAGAGACACTATCCTAGCTAAACACTGAGGAGCTGTGAGTACTGTCTCACCAACATCTAAAATTGAGAGCGGCCTGTAGCATTGTGCATCACGGAAATAGATATGAACATTGCGATCAATAACATTACGTTGAGCTACCCAAAATTTCAGGCCAAATATCAGGTAATATTCTTTGTTGTGGAGTGGTCACATTTATATTTATAATCAGATTTTCTTCCCAACCAAAGGACAGTCATAGTAATTTAGGAGTTGACTACACATTAGTGAAAGAGAACATCTCCAACAAGAAGACAATGAGATGTTCATTCTTTATCTCATGGGATTTCATTGGTTTTGCATCTGCAATAAAAATTTTAAAATAATTTATCTCATCGGTATTAGAGAATCCAAATAAGGGGGTCCTATAAGAGCCAACAAGTGCCTGAAGAGGATTAACTCATCAGGTTGCTTGTGCGATAAAAAATTTAAAATACTTAAATCATTGGTTTTTAGAGATGATGTTATTTATAATCTAGCTATTTTGGCAGTTTTGTCAATGTTAAGTAGAGGCGAATGCATCATCATCTATTCCCTCAAGGTTGTGCCTCCAGGAAAGCACTTCCATGGCAAAAAAACAAATATTTCTGAAGGGAAACCTTTTTGAAAAGGTCATTTCAGCCACTTCTTCCTTCTCCTTCCAAATTTTTAGGTTGATGTGGTTACCTGGTTGTTTGGTAGGTTTAGGTTTAGCACTAGTGATCCGAGGCGGTCGCCTGTCAGGGCTGGTCTGACCCTTTGCATGATAACTTGATGAGAAAATAGGACCTGACATCGGACGCTTAGGTAGTGGCTTTTTGGTCTGAAAGAAAGTGTCAGAAAAGCGATATTATACAGCGATGGACATTACATAGACCAAGTATACGATTTTTATAGATAATTCAAAAACATATCTCTCTTAAGACCTAATGAAGCAATATTTATTAACACAAGGTCCAATAATGGCAGAAGGCCAAAAAGCTGGTTTAATCTTTTTCAAAATTACATGTACATTACATACCATAATAGTATGTAATGCAAGCTACAGGTGTATATGGAATGCAGTTTAGATCTCGAACCAGCCAAGAACGTTTTGAACAGAATTCATTTTTCATTCAGTTCTTACCCATAACAAGTAACTTACAAGTAACTTTTCTTCCTGAGGTTGAGATTTGGACGGAGATGCTTTTCCAGAAGACTTAGCTAAATAAATCATCACAGCTGACTGTACAAATTGTCCTATAGATTTAATCTGATCTTCAGCCTCAACCTGACAAACAGTAATAATATCATAGGCTGTGATGCACATGTACTTATATCAGACAAGTGACTGAAGTTCCATCAGAATGGTTATTTTATTACCCTTATATATATGAACTGCAGAAAAACTGTGTAATTATTAAACTGCCAGTCACTGAAATACCTCGCATCCAGTAGCCTGTACGTAACTGTAACGATACAGTGTGTTTTATAGTATCCAAATCATAGGCTACATGTCAAGTAAAAAGACGGGCCTTATGTTCAATAATTGATCTATACCAGCATAGGTAATAGACCAATTTCTTTTACATAAGATCACTCAATGACAATGATTGATTGATGTACCTCTTGCATAGTTAGAGTTTCCTGAAGTGTTGTTACATTGGCAATGACTTGAGAATCACATGTAGCTGAGGTCACCAATGACATGACTCCTACAAATAAGATCACCATTGCTGCCTTGAAAATGCTGTTTATAACACTTAAGAATATTAAAGTTGTAATTAATATCAGTCTTTGTAGGTTGTGTATGAGATTCGTATTACAGACGATGAACTTAGGTGATGGCATGACTCAGAACCAGCTCAAGAACCACGAAAGTACAAAGCTTGATGGCTGATTCAAAACTGGATATTATTGTATAAAGCACTACAGGCTCACAGTTTCCATATCAGATTTAAATTGAGATCCTAGGTTGATAAAACACCATACATACACTAGCTCTATCAACTACACAGCGATATTTTCTCAATATGGTGAGAAGTCGTCTGCACAATATCACTGGAGAAAAAACTACCAACTACATTAGAAATATCCCTTTGTAAAGTTATCCAGTCACTGACATTTAGGAGACAACTCTTAACACACCAAACCACAGGTGAAACAGAGCATGGATAAAAAGGGTGATCATTATTAGACAAATGATGGAAATTCGGTAATTCATATATTAAATGAGGATTCAACGCCATGTTGTCATAAAATTCTGACTTGATCCAACCACTGCGAGAGAATAAAAATGGGATTAAAAACGATCAGTTATTCTGAAGTACAAGTACGTGCAGGAATAACTACTTTCAAATGACATCAGATATTAGATTAACCTAAGTATCATCTTTGACTTACCAGGCTCTTTCTGTAGGTATTCAGCGAATGAGGGAACATAACACATAAGCAGAACTACCTCAGCAGCCAAAAGTGACCGATACTGTTTATATCTATAACAAAACTCTTCTAAATGTACATGTAATATCATAAACCTAAAAATATCTTGGAATAAGCTATAAAGAGCATCTGACTTGAACGTATGCTTGACCGAGTCTAGCTGCAGTTCAAAGACTCAAAAATATAGCCAGCAGAGATTATTATGTTCAATAGTTGTGAGGATAATAAAATAAAACATAGAAAATTTATGATTATATAGAACAGACAATTTGGTGGTTGGTTGCATTCGGCACATTAATACTTACATTCCAGTGATATTGGAGCGATGGCCAGCTCCAGATTTGATACACTCAGTCAGCAGGTAATTCATACTCAGGTACAGCTTGTCATATAGTCCACCAGTCTACAAACAATTGTCACAAAAATTTAACTAATCACTTCTATAAGCAAAGGCGCTGTTTCGTAACTTTTAGAAATCCAGTTGCATGCATGTTTTTCCAGTGTCCAGGTGTACTCTTATCTGTCCGTTCCCAATATAACATAGTATTAGCCCTGCAAGTCTGTTCATTTAACAGGAACAGACAGAATGTTCAGTCTTCTATATAGCACATCATATACATTAGTTCAGAGATTCCAATCTCTTAGCATTCCAGCATTTGAATTATATTAAAACCAATAACAGACCTGTTTCTCTACTCGTTCTATTTTCACAGCACTGAGTAAGACTCCGGCTACCAAAGCACGCTTATCCTTAGGCAGAGCAAACACCTCCATAGCACCAACATTTCTACAAGTCACAAACACGGAACACAATATCAGAATGATCACATTTGATTCAGTTTGGAAAATATCTTGAGGCCTGTTCCTCATATTGAAAAGGTAAGTACCCAGTTAAAATATGGTTTAAATAAAATATAACAAAAGTTTTATACATACTTCATATCTTCGTTAGCCCTTGCCTATGTTTTAATAGGGATGTTAAATTGCTGATGATACAGTGATTAAATCTAGAGTCACCATTACCATTCATGCAAAATTTAGAGACACATGACTCCGATCACCAATTAAGCAGGAATTAATCATTAAAATATTGTATCTACTTGATTCACATAATAACTTTGACACATCAGGTAAAGCAGAAGCCGTCAATATCGACTGAGAGTCTTGAGGAGCGATAGATAAGATATAGACGATAGATATGAAACTTTTTGTGCTGGAAATGGAAAGCAGCTGCATGCTCAGTATTACAATGATATACAGAATTATAATGATGATAAATAGTAAAAATGGTATTCAAGTAAATAAAATATGGAGTAGATATCAGAATACAAATCCAGACTATGTGAGATTTGAAAGTGCCTGCTCATAAATAAGAAACCCTTCACCTAAAAAATGCTGAGCTTAAGTAAACATATCTTATGAAAAATAAACAAACCATATAAGTATCCTCCAGAGAACCTGAAATGCACCAAAAGGCTCAGTAGTGTTAGACAAATGTATACTGTGGTAGCATGTTACACATGTACTTTCTCTGAAACAGCTAAACTTACTATCAAAGTCAGTTTTATATGCGTAAAAAGTCCAAACATACATGAATATTTGCTTTTCACTCAATTGGTCATGATTAGAGTCTCTGAAAGCCTTGGGATTACACTCACCCAAATTTATCAAGCCTCATCAACTCCAGAGTTTCTTTTATGAGACTATCAGGTATAGTAAACTCTATGGAAGTCTGAAATGAAAACAGGATATTATTTATGATACTCGTCCTTGAATAACACAATTCAGACAGTCACTTTCTTCATCTATATCATACATGCATTTATGAACTGATAACCTGTGTTACCTGCTCTAAACAGTGTTCCACAACTCAAATAATTTGTCAATTATAAATGTAGGGAATGGAATCTGTTTTTTCTATACTGGCTTATTGGGTATAGAAAAAAAAATGAATACATGTAACCAAGTATATAACATACCAGAAGTAAAATGATGAACATATTGCATCTCTGAGCATCCGTCTTTCTAGCTTCCAGGAGCTCGACCAAAAAGATTTCTGACATTTCTCTAACTTGTTGCTGTCGGCTGTAAAGAAACAGCGTATGAAATGAATGCGCTTCATTCATATAAATACTTATGCAGCAGATAAACAATGATATTCGGCTCGTCTTTCCTAGTCATAGATGGGGCAGGTTAACATTGAGTTATCTTCTTATTTGTTGGAAGTTCCCAATGACACTTGTAATTTTACCCAGTCAAATTCTGATTGCCTGTTCATTACTCAGTCAAGAGTACTTCAGGTTTATTGGATGAGAGTAAATAATAGTGAGAAGGCAGCGTTACACATCAACATGCCCAAAATAGTTTAGTTGGTGTACATATTACTATGATTACCCTGATGAACCCTACAGATCACCATCAGTTTGGAAAAAACACTCTTGAAATTGGTGCTGCCTAACGACATTTAAAATTGGAGTCAGATCACTCGAACTTAAATCGCAAACACATAACATGTATTTTACTTGAGTGAAATTTGCCTGTGGATGTGTAAGCTAACCAATAATCAAACGTTTATCATCGTCATGGGATTTTTAACTAGAAGAGGGTAATCTTCATGGCTTGTATAGAGTAATCAGTAAGTTTAGCTGTCGTCTAAGCATACTATTTCGGATAAAGTGGAAAAGGAACTTCCAAAACCCACCAAAAGATTAATCAGTCTTAGCTATGCTGTGACTCACCAATATCGTATTTTAGATTGTATAGATATATCATGAGCAATGTTTTCTGAGAGATACTTCAGTCTCCTTCTGTCAAGATCGACATTAGCTACGTCTTGTTTAGGGAACCGTCTCATCAAGTGTACCACCTGTATCAAAAGAGGCACTACACAATTAGAAATATATCTGACAAAAAGTTAAGCCAACAATTTCAATAAACGATCAATAGTCGGCCTCACACAGTCTAAGATGATCATAGATCTCTCTACCTACAAGTGATTTAATTCATCTATCGATGGGATAAACAGTAATAGTACATGGTATGCCTTTAGGCCAGCTCTATACCTCTCTATGCTGTTGGTTTTAAGCAAATGAAATACATTTACTGCACACAAGTTGATTTCAATCACATGATGTCAGCTGTCAGCTGAGATGACATTGCAAATGCCAAAGACATTTACAGCTATAGTCTAAAATTTCACCGGTTATTTGCCTAGCATGAAACTTAAATACATACACGGTACATGTATACATACATGTTAGGTACACCCATAAAAGTACATCCACGTGCATAACGCATCCTTTGAACCTGTGCATGGGCTCAGATATTCCTCAAAGTTTAATCTCAACTAGATCAATTGATCTTATGGCCTGAGTTTGAGGTAGGCTACCAATGACTGGACATGAAAAGTGGCATAAAGAATTAGCTTGATCTACAACTCGACATAGACATATAGACATAGACATATCGACATCGGCATATCGACATAGGCATATTGACATAGGCATATCGACTGGAAATATTTATGATTATAGTATAGTGTATTGACACAATACCTTCTCGCCGAACACACCACTGACATCTCTGTTTTTCTGATTTGATGGAAGAAAAAGTTTCTGCGTCAGTTTGTGGCGCTAAAATAAAACATCGTATAATATAAGCTATTGAAAAATGGAAAGAAAGATTATCCTGCTGAGGTAATCAAGTAGAAGTATCAAGTATCAAATATAAAAGGTAAAAAAAGATGTTAATATATTCAAAGGTTGAATTTTCCTGCCTAATCAGCATATCTCATCTATTTTTTATCCAAGGAGTTGTAAGGCATACAGCTCATAAAATTCTTGTTTTAACAACTGCATATACATCTTATGTAGCTCATTCATTAAAACAACACATGATTAGCAGTGACTAATACACATACCACAGGCCTATCAGACACTGCAGATTCATCGAAGAAAGATTTCACTTGAATCCTCTCGGCAGCTAAAAATCCAAGCGAAAAATATATCAGATATTTTATGAACATTAACAAAAGGTGACGTCATCATAAGTGAAAAGCACTGTAGATTCTTAAAAGTCACTACCTTTTAATTTGGATCATGAAGGAGACGGACAAAAACTCAATTTCCATATTGGACCAATGAAATAAACTCCCGAGCTCATTTGACTGCTCGGGACATATTAGATGTCAATTTTTCTTCAAGACACGGCTATGCCATTTGACCATAATTCTTCCAGTTGGCTTAAATCCAATGCACCAACATTAAGCATTCCTTTTTATACTTCACCTACACCTAGCACCTACTCTCTACTTACTTGTTATAAGACGTCCATCTAACATCCAGACATGAGGTAGACAGTCAATAACATGAACTCGGTCTAAAACATTCACATCAATCATTAATTATGAGACAGATGAAGATGCGTCACAGAAGAATATTTTTGGTAGCTAAGCAATTTTGTTTGTTTGTTTGAGACATTTTTACTGTAGTCGCTCTGGTAAAATACCATTTATGGACTATATTAATGTATGGATTACATATGAGTGTGTAGGTACTAGGTATGGTGTCTAGCGCACCAGAACCAATTTCCTGGCTATACATGTACAACAATAAATACTTTAGTTGACACTGGTCAAGTATCAATACTCTGATCAATTGGAACATGCTAAAACCAAGAAATGGGAGCTCAGGACTAATTATCTCACACAAGGTTATGCTCCCATTATCAGCAAATAGGGCTACTACTTCATATTTAAATACATATCCAATTGAGACTATTGTTTGACTAATGTTATAATTAAACTTCAATTAAAACATGATAGTGAGCTTTTGAACTTTTAAGCATTTGTGTGTATAGAACAAGTGGCTTTATCACAATCCATATCCGTAGATCGGTCAGTGTTCAACACAATAACTTTTGGAAATATTGAGCCTTGGCATGACAGAACAGTTCACGTTATCAACAATTAAACTACAACAGGCAAAATAGTACCATAAATGAGCTCATGAGAAAGCCAAACCATGTGACTCACAATATGGATCTCTTTCTAGCTGGGTGTTGCCATGAAGTCGTAAATCCAGTATGTGCAGGTGTTGTATTTTTGACAGTTCTGTCCACGAGAGCTGATTCCCTGAGAGGTCTAATGTACCAATTGCTACAAATCTACTAAACCCATCTAAGCACCGCACCTGAAAACATACCATAGTATTAAAGCGTGACCTGTTTTCCTGTGACTCATAGCTTTACCGGAACATTATCTCTATTTTTTATGGTAGTAGAGTGTAAGAGAACACATAACAGTCAAATGGCAGTGATTTTGATACGTCACAATTGGCCATTGGTTTTTCTGTACACCTGGATCAATGATGTTCGTTAGAACACAGAGATCTGTGGGTCACAATACGATGTACTATCGGTATATTGGGGAATACTTTATACTGAATCACAAATCCTCTTTCAATCCTTGTTGAGCTCATTGAATCCTTCCTGATCCACGGACTGGATGAACACATATACAAACTCTGTTGTTGGATGGCAGCGCCTCAGTCGGAAAATGTTTGCAAGACTACTGATTGCTAAATTCAAGGTCAATTTTCTGTTGTTTCAAAACAGTAGATGATTTAAATGTTTCCAAAAAAGATCGACCAAATTTCTAAACAAGTTAAAATCGAACCTTGTTATCCTTGTACATGTATAGGCTACCCTTGATATCATCCCGCAAAATATTCAGAGGCATCCATGCCTACCAATCACATTTTAGCTATGAAATTTTCATTATACCAATAGTCTGATACCTATATTACATAATATAATACAGTCATTTTTTCCAGTTGATAGCACTGCAGCAGCACCGTTCCCCTCATAGTGCAGCACCACATGAGTTTACAAAAGAGAAAATTTGTACACCGTATCATGAGAATATGCTCAGTTCAGTTCTGCTGGAGATTTCATGCTATAAGGACACCCTGGCCATGAACCTTTAAGATACTTACCTTATTATCACTGATATTGAGAGACCAGAGTTGAGGACACTGTTCTATATTTGAGGTGATGCTTTCGATGTGATTATGACTTATATCCAATATCTGTATTCTTTTTATCAATGCCAGCTTCTCTAACACATCTGTAACGATATATCAAAGAAATCATCAAATGACACATGCACCATTATGAAGAAGAATGTAAAAAACATGTTTCAAGATGTAATAAGCGGTTAACTTCGTAAATTCACTGACCACAACTCGCTTGACCTACCCCAAAAAATATAACGGAGCTGTCCGCCTATCAACTTGATAGGAAATATAGTTTATTTTTGTCTTTATCAGTAATGTTATAGCAATGCTGCTGAGAAAAGGCCTTAAAAATCAAGACTTTCCTTTAAAATGGTCAAAAGACACGACAAGAGTTATACACAAAAGGTCACAAAGAATTTATTTTCAATGGGTGTTGTTGTCGAGTCAATATAAAAAGCTGTTTGTTGTAAATAGAAACTTATTGTAACAGGTTCTATTTACCAAAGGCCCAACAGCTAAACTATTAGCCATAAACTGTTATATCTATCCGCAATCAGCTGCAGCCATGCTTGAAGAAAACTGGAACAACACAAGACACACCACATAATTCATAGATATGACTTGAAACAGACTGATTCCATAGAATATTTTATCAATGCATATCACCTGTATGTACTTTGCTACTTACATATATCGAGTTGAGAGAGGTCAACATATTGCAGAGTTTGGATGACACTCTCCTTAGACTGGCTGCGTATCAGCTGTAAAAATGAAAAATTATGACATGACATGAGCTAGGACAATCAACAAAAATTACATTAGGCATATTAGATCCAGCCTCCTGATTCTTGTTGCTTTGATTCTCAAACAACTCAAATCAACACCTAGCCATGAGTTCACAGCAACCATAATAACAAATCACATTACTGATTTTGCAAACTGTAAAAATTTTGCTCTGTTGAACACTTCCACGCTTCTCAATCATAAAGAGATATTGAAGCGCCACTAAGAGGCGTCAGGGACGCTTTTTCACAGAAATAAATAATGTGCTCACCATGAAATATACAACAACAATAAATACTCACATCTCCGTTAATTTTCATATTGTCTCTCTGATGCTCAGCCACCATCTAAATGTTTTTTAGAGTAGACGCTGTAACTCCTTGCCTTCACTATAAACTTGAGCCCATTAGTTCCGACATCTGAATATAAGAAAGTTTATTGTTGCACCAACAAAATGACAGGAAAATTATGCATAACTATGATCATAGACTTGGACTGAATGTATGAGTATCAAGTGGATCGATCCACCAGGACTTGGGCGAAAATTTCAGGATTGGGCTGAATTGAGAAAGTGATGGCATTTCTATCAGACTGGCTGTTCAGCCCTTGCCCTTTTACAAATCTAATAACAACAACAAAAGTATCAGCTTCCATGATTTGTATGATGTTCGCGGACTAAATGATTGGGGTTTACTCGTAAATTTGTCAGAGTCATATATTTGAGTCCAAATCTATGACTCAGATTGTTGAGAGGTACATTGATAAACAGGATACCATTCATCAATTCAACATCTTACAAACTCAACTGGCGGTGAGCCGTGCGATACTGGCAATGGCAAGTGGCCACTAAGTGATGTGTTGTAATGCTTTCAATGACAGAACCAGAATGAGTGACAAAACAACTGTATGAAATACCTGAGAAACACCATAACCTTTCTCTCAGGTTTCAAGACACATCAAACTGGCGAGAAAATGTCAACCACTTACTGAGACAGGCCTAGGGTTAGGGGATGCAAAAACTGCAAAACTTGCTTACAATCAGCGGGTTTGCATGGACAAGAAAACTCATGCACGCTGCACACCATCCGAATTTCATCAAATTTTGCAGTTTACTTGTACAGAGACCCCAAAACATGACATGCTATCACAAAAAAGATACTGTTAACACAACTATCAACACACGGAATACTTAAAAAAAACTAGCAAATCCTCTACCTGTCAACACACAAAATTGCTGGGATATTGAACAAAATGTCATGGTACATTTCATATGGAATGGTAATTACCAATGGCAATGTACCTGCAATATATTATAACAACTGATTTCTTTGCTCTGATAGGCAGTCTAGGCTCTACTTTGAATTCACGAACCGATACAAATTGGTGAGTGTTATCATTGCTTTTGGTTTGACATGCATATTCCCCTTTCATATATGACCAGTTAGCCAGAAGGGTCACAGCACCAATGCAAAGGGATCAAGTTTGCCTTTGGGGAGGACAAAAATAAAGATTCAAAGAGACAGCATGATGAAGATTATGGCATCAGTATCTAGATATCGTGAGTGGCCAGACTAGGGTGTGACTAGCTGTGTAAAAACCTAGTAGTCCTGGCTAGACGATTGAGTGTACTATGGTAGTATGAGAATGAGGAAATTCTAACCCTGTATCTATGGTCTTGCCTTGGCCTAAGACCAAGGAGTTTTACCACTAGCTGAGACTGGAAGAGAAGAATATACCTGTAAAGTAATGAATACATTTACCAACTATATAGCTGGCCAAGCTGGGATCTCCATAGTGGTGCTATTCATCTCACTCTAGAACCCAGGTTGGAGCCAAGGATTTTTAGGAGCTGTAGTGTAGTCAAAGAATCATGCAGGTAGGTCTTTGTGGGTTAGCTTATTTACAGATGACAGGGGCCAAACTAGGCATATCTTAAGCCCTTAAGACAATGAGTAGCATAGTATGTATTCTAAACAGATATTGTATAGTCATAATCATTATTACGTACCACATACCTATGTTACCACCATGTTCATCATGATGATGGACTGAAGTTGCAGCAGTGCACTAAGCAAGTAAGTAATCTATCTATCATTTAATTAATTAATACTTGAGATACTTCACACTATTCTGATTACCCTGATTCTCAGAGTAGGTGTTGCAGATAGCACAGACACTCTGAGTCTGCTCCACCAGGTAAGGAGTTTCACTCAATGAAACTCATTGATTCCACCCTGATTCCACCACTTGCTCCGTCCAAAAACATGTGCCCCTGCAGTTGGGAGCTGACTTTTGGTTACTGTGGAGTTGTGTCACAAACAAAATATACAGGATAATCCGCATACGAATCAGAGTAAATGAACTCTTCTTCAATAATGGTAACATCTAGCCCTCAATCTTTTCGTCTGGATCATGAATATGTTTCAGTGAGTTCAATAAAATTGTCTTAATGTGTAAATTGATGAATTTATGTAGATTAAAGGGATTAATGAGTGAAATTATGAATTCTTGCCCATTAATATAAAGCTGATGAGCAAATATTGTGCTCGCTACAAGACCTCAAGGTCAGATACCAAAGTTCTTCAGTTGATTTTTACAGGTTGTTGCACCATAGCACCCCACATTTGGAAAATATTTTTTTGGACTCAATTGATAAGAGCTGTGGCGGGAGATTTTCAGGAGTCAACTTTTTCACCAACCAACTACCACTGCAAATTTTCTTCACAAATCAAGTTTCT
>ERZ1740059.609-NODE-609-length-18562-cov-8.982925_pt1 | contig 18562 bp, 15 predicted proteins | sample MGYA00581744_ERZ1740059 | MGnify/ENA primary metagenome ERZ1740059 (study PRJEB43018, sample SAMN04849738) | marine metagenome | isolation source: floating plastic debris | place: Pacific Ocean | collected 2008-08-28 | study: EMG produced TPA metagenomics assembly... | reverse complement strand
GATGCTTAACTTCACCTGGGGCGATCGCACTTATTTAATGGGTGTTTTAAATGTAACGCCCGATAGTTTTAGCGATGGTGGTGAGTTCAATGAACCCGCTGCTGCTCTAAACCAAGCACAAGCCTTAGCTGCTGCTGGTGCGCATATTCTCGATATAGGCGCACAATCAACTCGGCCAGGTGCTGAACAAATATCTGTAGCCGAAGAACTCGATCGCGTGCTTTCGGTTCTACAGCTTATACGTAAAAAAACTAACTTACCAATTTCCGTAGATACTACAAGAGCAAGTATTGCTAAAGCTGCTGTTGATGCTGGTGCAGATATGGTAAATGATATTTCTGGCGGCACTTTTGACTCCTCAATGTTTTCTACCGTTGCCAGATTAAATGTGCCTATTGTGTTAATGCATATCCGAGGAAACCCGCAGACTATGCAACAGATGACCGATTACCAAGATGTAATGGAGGAGATATCTAATTTTTTATCTAGACAAATAACCGCAGCAATAACTGCGGGAATTAAAAGAGAAAAAATCATTATCGATCCCGGCATTGGTTTTGCTAAAAACTCAGAACAAAATCTCGAAATTTTTCGCCGCTTAACAGAATTAAGAAAGCTTAATTGTCCCGTTTTAGTTGGACCATCTCGTAAAAGCTTCATTGGAAGCATTTTAAACCAACCAGACCCCAAAGCGCGAGTTTGGGGAACTGCTGCGGCTTGCTGTGCTGCCATTTTTAATGGTGCTGATATCCTAAGAGTTCACGATGTTGAACAAATGCGCGATGTTTCAATGGTTGCTGATGCTATCTGGCGGCCAAATTGCAACAAAAACTGTAACTAAAAGTCAAAAATGGGAAAATTGGTCAAGGGTTCATTAGATCATTTTTTTCTCCTAAAAAAAATGATCTAGGGTGCCCGTCAAGCCTTCAAAACTGATTAATTTTTCGACAAAATAAATTGCTACCAATTTCCCAAATTCATTTACGGCCAACTATAAGCCGCTGAATGCAATTTTTGACTTAGGATTCAGAACTATTACCATTATTAGGTCTCCTTGCAGTATCCTCAGCTACTGTTTCAGCTGTTATTTGGTCGATAATCTCATTTTGGCCCGAACCGGGATCTACAAAAACAACTTTGGAATTAGGGCTTTCGCCTAATCTGTAGCTAGCGTTGATGTAATCTTGAGCCACCAGATATCGCAGAATTTCCTTGTTTTCAGGCACGCTACGCAAAGCCTCGGAAAGAATCTGCATACTCGTACTAGTACCTTCAGCTTTCTTAATTGCAGCTTGACGTTCGCCTTCCGCTTCCAAAATTGCAGCACGGCTTTTGATTTCAGCAGCGCGTTGATCTTCCATTGACTTCCGCACGCTTTCGGGAGGTGTAATGTCTTGAATATCTACCCTCTGAATCTCAACTCCCCAATCTGCGGTTATCTCATTCAATGTATCCAACAGTTGTTTATCCATATCAACTCTAGAGATATTAGTTTCCTCTAAAGTACTTTGAGCAATTATCTCCCGCAAAGAAGTTGAAGTAATTTGATTTAAACCTTGCGCTAAATCATCGATTTGGTAAAAGCTTTTCTCCATATCTTTGATGCGCCAATACACAACCCCATCAATTTCTAGGTAGATATTGTCTTTAGTAATCACATTTTGGGGTTTAATATCCAATATCTGTTCCCGCGTAGTATCTTCCATTACAACTTGGTCGATCAGAGGAACGATGAAATTTAGTCCGGGCCGTAATTTACGATGATACTGCCCCAAACGTTCTACTAAAGCTTCGTTTCCTTGATTAATAATCTTTGCCGATCCGAGGGAATAACCGATAAGCACTAAAGCTATAGCAATAATTGGCTCCATTTATGCTCCTTGTACAGCTTATTAGAAATTGAAATTTACTTTAAGTAAGTGGTAGTGATACTACCAATATTTAGTCTAATGAGAAAACAACGTGTGATTTTTATTATCACTATCAAGGCTACTTCAGACAAGATACTGTCCTTACCAGCCCACATGATACAGGCATATTCTTTTTATGACACTGTTATTAAAGCATCATTTTTATGTTAATGGTTAGTGGTTAGTGGTTAAGAGTTGGTGGTTAAGAGTTGGTGGTTGGTGGTTAGTAGTTGGTGGTTAGTGGCAAGGTAGTTGATGGTTGGTGGTTAGTGGCAAGGTAGAAAGGTAGCTTGCACGGGTACATTTATCTAACAAGCAAAAAGTTAATAATTCCAACAATGCCCAAATAAATAATGTTTAACAACAACCGTCTCCCATGCCCCATGCCCAATGCCCAATGCCCAATACCCCATGCCCTATGTCTAATTATCTACTCGTTAATTTCAACCAAGGTTTAATAGTTCTAGGTAAATCAGAATTCAAACGCAATTTAATTTGTGGTGTAGAAAAAGATTGAGCGTAAGCAGAAGTTAGCACATGTTGATAATTTTTTGCATCCGGTGCAAGTTGTTTGACAAATGCGACACTTACCCCTTTAACTAACTCCCTTAAGCGTCTAGCTTCTACTCCTCTTCGCTCTCTAATAATTGCTGTAGCTGAATTTACTGGAAAACCACCCTCACTTATACTCAGATGTGTTCCGCCAATTGCTGTTAATAGATACTTTTGTCCGCCTAATTGGTTAAAGGGCTGTATCTGATGTGTCAAGGCTGGTGTCAGTGCGTCGCTCGTTCCCGTTAACATTAAAACTGGTCGATTAATTTTACTTAAACCTCGCGAGCCAAAGAGTTTTCCTACCATTGGGTTAAAGGCGATCGCACTTTTGACGCGGGAGTCTTGGAGTTGTAATTTTTTTTGTGGCAAGGAAGCAGCAGAACACTTTAACCAGTCAGCGGGTGCGGAAGCAATATTTAATGAATTGTTACAAAACTGCCGCAGTTGCTGTATGTTTAATTCTCCCCCGACTATGGCTAAAGCTGTATAACCTCCTAAAGAATGTCCGATAACGCTTACTTGTTGAGTATTTAATTTTCCTTGGAGCTTTCCTGGTTGAGTATTTAGTTTTGTTAATTCATCTAGTAAAAAGCTAATATCTTTTGGTCGATCTATAAATTCAGTGGGGCTGAGCAATTTTTTTAAATCCGCTGCATTGGTAGCTTGATTAATCGCAGTCATGTTACTACCTGGATGTTCGATCGCTGCGACGCTAACCCCGTAGGAAGCTAAATGGCGGGCTAAGTAACCTAAATATCTACGATTTGCACCAAAACCATGGGAGATAACAACCAATGGCTGTTGCGATTGAGAGACTCTACTCGAATAAATATCTACAGGAATAGTCCGATTTCGCTTTTTATCTCGCAGCTTGATGGTTTGTTCTTCGACTGCTTCAAAGCCAATACTTGCTGGGTTAATGCTTTTCAAGCCTAGAGAAGAATCTATTGGATTTTTTACATATAATTCTCGTGCGAGTAAAGAGCCAAAAGCTTGACTTTGTAAACGCTTGGGGTTGAATTCTACTGCTACACTAATGGCTTTTGTGGCATCTACAGTCACATTCTCTTGGGGATAGGCTCGTAAAAAGTCTACTACACTCAAACCGTTAACTTGTCTTAGAGCTAAGCTAATGGCACCTTGTACGCTTTCAATACTCGAACCTGGTAAAGCGGCTTTCAATGAAGTTATTAATTTTCTACCCAGAGATGTTTGTTGTAACTCTCGGGTAAATTTTTCGGCTGTTTCAGGATTTATTTCTAAACGCCGTTGCAATAATCCCCGCACTTCACTGGGAAGCAAAGGTGATAAACCTTGCAGCGAAGTCGGTAATTTTCCCGTATTGGCAAACTCTTCTAGATCGGCGATCGCCACTGACTGTTCAAAGGGGCCTAAGCGAATGGTAATGGTTTGTGCCCCTTTCGCTGAAGGTATGGCTAGGAAAGTGCAACAAGCAAAGCTGAGGCAGCACAACAAACCTTTGACGGGCACCCTGCCAAATAACTGTTTAGGAAATCGTCCGGAGTGCTTTAATAACATATTAGTAATTGATAAGTAATTATATTGGTCTTCATCTGGTGATACTTCTGAGAAAAACTTTGTTTCCGGGGAAGCATGCAGGTGAAATTAGTCAAATATACTACAAAAAAATCTGAGGATACTAAGATTAAAATTAATAAATAAGACGTTGCATTCGCCATAAGGCGCAGGTTTAGCAACGTCTCTAGATTTTTCGTTTCTGAATTTAGTTAAAAACTGAGTCCGAAGAATCTCAGAATATTGAAAATAGTACCTACCGGACCAGCTACTGTATTAATGGTGTCACCAGTTTTAGCTAAACCAGAACGGCTGACTAAGACTACATCATTACTACGGAGTATGGGATTAGTTTGCTCGTTGATTCCTGCCTTCAAATCAACTGTCACTAAGCGCTTGGTAACGGAACCATCGGGATTGAGGCGAATCAAATCGACTTTGCCACTACTAGCTCTAGCATCGTTAAATCCACCTGCTGCAAGTAAGGCTTGGTTAAGAGAACTATTAGGTTTAATATCAACAGTTCCTGGTCTTTTAACTTCACCCACCACATTTACTTGAATTTGTGTCGGAGACAAAGTTGTTGTCGCTAACTGCGTAGCTTCGGCTGGGTTAACCTCAGTTGCGGTTGGGAATACAATTGTGTCTCCATCTTGAACAATAATGTCTTGGTTAACATCACCGCTTGTCAAGAGCTTCCACAAATCCACACTGATGATTTGTTCGGTACCCGTTCTTGTCGGCCGTCTAATTATGACGTTACGAATATTGGCTTGTGGTGTAATTCCTCCAGCTAATTGCAAGGCTCGCGTTACGGTAGCTTGGCCGCTAATGGTTGGCGCACCAGTATCGTTATTTCCACCGCCTTGTACCGCTCCTGAAGTCACTGAATAAGATCCCGGACGAATTACTTCACCAACCACCGCCACTGTGCGGGGTAGATTGGGATCGGCCGCAAAGTTTGCTGCTGCTAAATTACGCGCTCGTGCGATGTCAAAGTTCCTACTAGTCGGTACGAAAATGGTGTCACCATCGCGTAAAGTTAGATTTTGAGAATTTCTGCCTGTTTTTATTAGGTCATCTAAATTAAGAGTGACCGTTTCTTCTCTTCCACTTGTACTCCGGCGACGTAACTGCACCTGGGTGATGTCGGCACTAAGAGTTACTCCCTGAGCAGTTGTTAAAGCCGCTAGAACCGTTGGGTATTGAACCCCTGGATCTTGACCCGCTCCGCCTTGTAAATTAAGACTGTAAGCCCCCGGACGAGTTACTTCCCCAGCAACAAATATGTTAATCGGACGAGGGGATATTAAATTGACAGAAATAATCGGTCGTCTCAGAAAGCGGGCGTATTTGCTCCTAATAGCCTCAGCAGCTTGTTCCGTTGTCAGCCCCTCAAGGGCAACGCTACCAATCAAGGGTAGGTTAACCCCTCCACCAGGAGGAATTACATACTCACCTGAATACTCGGGCACTTCAAACACATTTACTCTGATGCGGTCACCTCCGCCCAATGCGTAACTTGACCGAATTCCGGCACCCTGTCCTGCTTGTTGTGCCGCCACTGGGTTAACTGGCTCCAAAGCAACAGTAAAAGCAGTTAATAACATTACACCCGCTAATGGCTGGGCAAAGAATTTTAATAGACCTGTGTTAAGCATATTCACCTGAGAATCAGATTTGTAAAGCGCCGTCTTAACATTTTATTCTTGACTATACTTAAGTATTCAAGTTCCTTATCACTTTTATTTTCTAAAATAAACGGAAATTCATAACTTGAAATTGTTGATAAAGTTTGAAATTTTAGTAAAGTTCCTATAAAGTTTGATTCGTCTACATACAGAATAATTACGGATAAGTACTAAGAAATACATTATATTCCTTTGAGATTAACCTACTGACTCATATCCTTTAGGCTATCTTTCCGAAAAAATCAAGCTAACTTAATTTCTCTGTTATTTGTTTACCAAGGTTAAATGATAATATCAAGTCTATTTTTTTTACAACAATGAAATCCGGTTTTTCCTGAGTACATACCGAACATCAATAGAAACAGAATTCTTATTTATAAAAAGTTGACACCAGATCAAAACCATCATCTTATTTTAGACTTGCCCTTAATCTCCGTAAAACAAATCACAATCATTACGGAGTTCTCAAATCTTTCCCTGAATTTTTTGCATAAAAAACTCTTCCAAAGAAGGGCGATAGGCATTGATAGTTTGGAGATATCCTCCCATTAAACGAAGACTGGCAAGAAAATCATACATGTCCCCTTGTAATTCGCCTTGCCAACAACCATCCGACAAAGATTTAAGATTAGGAATCCATTTTTGCAAACTTTCCCAGTCACCACCTTGACCTTTCACTCGATATGTGGTAGGAGTTCCTAATAGTTCGTTAACATTGCCGGAACAAATTAATTCACCTTTGCTAAGAATGCCGATGCGATCGCAAATTAATTCCACCTCATTAAGAATATGACTGTTGAAAAAAATAGTTTTACCTTGTTGTTTGAGGCTTAAAATAATTTCTCGCATCTGGTAACGCCCTACAGGATCTAAACCAGACATTGGTTCATCCAAAAAGATTAAATCTGGATCGTTAATTAATGTTTGCGCCATGGCAACACGCTGTTGCATCCCCTTACTGTAGCGGCGCATCTGTTTTTTACGAGCATCAAATTGAGATAAACCAACCAATTCAAGTAATTGGGGAATACGTTCTTTTTGAACCTTTTTCGGTATTTGGAATAAATTCGCACTCCAATGTAGAAATTCCCAACCAGTCAGGAAATCATACAAATAAGCATTTTCCGGTAAATAACCAATCCGTTGTTTTGCAGTGCGCGAGCCAAGTGGTTTACCAAGTAATAAACCTCTTCCGGAGGTAGGGCGGATAATCGAAAGCAATAATTTCAATAGGGTGGTTTTACCAGCACCATTTTGTCCAAGCAATCCAAAAGTCTCTCCCCGGTAAACTTTCAAAGAACAGCTTTTGAGAGACACGACTTTTTGATTCATCCAAAAACCAGTACGGTAAACTTTTCGCAGTTCCGAGGTGAGAATTACTGGGGGATAAGAAGTTGTATCGGCAGAAAACGTAGCCTCTTGGGCAGACTTCATCAGAACACACAAAGCGGTAAACTAATTACAAGATACCCAGTTGAGTGGTAAGAATAACAATATTCTTCTAGAAAAGTAAATATATCTTTTGATATAAGCTTTCTGCAAGCAGATAAGAGGCAGAAGACCCCGGGCATATTGAGGGTGAGTGGTACTGCGGGCAAAGAAGCGCACCTTGGGAGCAATGCCACATAAAGTATTACTGATATCAATTTTATATAAGGTTGCGCTAAATCACTGAAAATAACAAATATCAAAAAATTTATATATGTGAGGAAACTAGATTTAAATCTAAATGATTTAATGAAATTGGGTTATAAATTTTGACGAATCACTTAGAAGTAATTGAACAACTCCATTACTATATCCTGTGGTTATTTCCAGTATTAGCATTTAGTTCCCTCTCATTTATGCTGGATGGTTATTTTTTAGGTTTAACTCAAGGTGCAATACTTCGTAATGGAGTTATCATTGGTAGTTTGTTAGGTTTTGTACCTCTATCAATAATCTCTTGGCAATTCCATAATACTCATCTATTATGGCTAGCATTTTGTTTTTACATGGCAGTGAGATTTATCGCTTTAGTAGTTCAAGTGCCACAAACAATTAAAGCTTCTTCTTAGAGGATGTTTGGGAAGTCTAATTTCATACTCAACTGCTTACAATGTCACTTAATAAATTCAGACGAACAGGTGGCTTATTCGGAAGCTCAACCGAAATAGTTAGATTACCACCCATAGCATGAATATAGTTTCTCAAAGTAGACAGCAACATATCAGATTCTTTTTCCAAACGCGACACGTTAGATTGCGGCATTTGTAAGCTTTGTGAAATTTCCGCTTGTGTTATTCCTGTCGCTTTTCGCAGTTCCTGCAAAGTGAGATATTCAGTTTCTAATTCTTCGATTCTTGCCTGTATACGTTGCTTGCGCTCCTCTGGCAAGTTATCCCATATACTTTGTAAAATTTTTCCTTTGCTCATTGCTTCTCCTCCTGTAATTGACTCAAATGATTGTCGAAGCCCTCATCCGCTTTTGTGATAAGCTGCTTGTAAAATCGCTTATCACTCATCCGGGATTTATCACCAGCCACTAGCAAAATTGCTTGACGCTTCGGATCGAAGGCGAATGCAACTCGCCACACACCGTTGTCCGCACTAAAACGCAGTTCTTTCATGTTTGTATGCTTAGAACCGTTGAGTGTATCCACATGAGGTCTATTTAGCAACGGACTATACTTTTCCAACATCCCCACTTCTGCTAATAAAGCATCCTGTACGGTTTCAGAAAAATCCAAAAACTCTTCTCCAAATAGAGGATAAAATTCAACATTCCAAGACATACTCAAATAATATCATTGATGATATATATCATCAATGATATTATGAATGGTATTTTTTTATGCAGATAACGCTTTTGTAACAGTAGTGGGAGGAAACCAGCTAAAATTACCCAGTCAAGGGTTCCCATAAGAATTTTTTTAGGGCGTTGCTGAATTTAAATATGAAGTTAGGATTTCATATTGTTCGAGACGTAGCAGTGCTACGTCTCTACAGAGATTCCGTATGCAATACAAAATGTAATTAATATAATTCATTGCTGGATTCAGCAACGCCTTTTTTAGAATCAAAAAATTCTTATGGGTGCCCGTCAAAAAGTTTTACAATACTCCTTTAGAACTAGGTATAGTACTCGCACGCCTAGGATCGATTTCCGTCGCCATTCGCATTGCTCTAGCAAAAGCCTTAAATGTCGCTTCAATAATATGATGGGAGTTGATACCGTCGAGTTGACGAATATGCAGTGTCATTTGACTGTTATTAACAACCGCTACAAAAAATTCTCTTACTAGCTGAGTGTCGTAAGTTCCTACTCTTTGGGTGGGAATTTCCAAACCGTAAGTTAAATGAGGCCTTCCCGAAAAATCCAAAGCTATTTGAACCAAAGCCTCATCTAAGGGAGCCACAAAATGACCGAAGCGGACAATTCCTTTGCGATCGCCAAGTGCTTGTGCCAAAGCTTTTCCTAATGTAATACCGACATCTTCATTGGTGTGATGGTCATCAATTTCTATATCTCCCGTAGCTCGGACATCTAAGTCAATCAGTCCGTGGGAGGATATTTGATGGAGCATATGATCTAAAAATGGAATCCCAGTTTGAGCGTTGCAATTACCAGTACCATCTAAATTTACGGTAACTTGTACGTCTGTTTCTCCCGTGGTACGGCTAACGGTAGCAATGCGAGGACTAAAACTAGTATTAATATTTGAAGAGAGTTGGGGATGTTCTATTGAGCGCATGATAGCCGTACTTATTCTAAAACTTTGAATATATTATCTCTTTACTGGGGAAATTTTTAATTTTAGATTTTGAGGAATAACCTATAATAGAAATTATTATCGAAAGCAAGAATATTTTTTGTAATGCTCTAAAACTATCAACTGGATTTGTAAAACGGTATTAGCCCACCTCTGTGGGCTTTGTTTTTTAGCCCTAGACTTCTAGTCTGAGGGCTAATAATTTGCTTTAGAACTCTAAAGATAATCTTAAAAAATGGGAAATTTAACGATTACATTCCCATAATTTCGTATCCTGCATCTACATACAGAACTTGGCCTGTAATACCACTGGCTAAATCGCTACATAGGAAAGCCGCTGCATTACCCACTTCTATCTGGGTAACAGTGCGTTTAAGAGGAGCAACTTTTTCTACATGATGAATCATATCTAGAATACCGCCTACCGCACTAGAAGCCAAAGTACGAATGGGGCCAGCCGAAATAGCATTGACGCGAATATTTTGCTCTCCGAGTTCTGCTGCCAGATAACGCACGCTAGATTCTAATGCCGCTTTAGCAACTCCCATGACATTGTAGTTGGGAATTGCACGGGGTCCGCCTAAGTATGTCAGAGTAACAATACTTCCTCCTTGCTTCATTAAAGGTTTAGCTGCACCAGCTAATTGTGCTAAAGAATAAGCGCTTATTTCTAAAGCCAAATTAAATCCCCCACGAGAAGTTTCGCTAAAACCTCCGGTTAAGTCCTCTTTTTTTGCGAAAGCAAGACAATGGATCAAAATATCTACAGAACCCCATTTTTCCTCAATGACATCAAAAGTCGATTTTACTTGTTCCTCATCTTGAACATTACACGGCAAAAACAAGCTAGGAGAAAGTGGTTCTACCAAATCCGCAACTTTTTTCTCCATTTTTCCTTTCTCATCAGGCAAGTAGGTAACACCAATATTTGCTCCCGCTTTGTGCAGTTGTTGGGCGATACCCCAAGCGATAGAACGGTTATTAGCAATACCTGTAACCAGGGCGTTTTTCCCAGTCAGATCCAGCATAAAAATTCCCTATTTAGAAATGCTTCATGGTTGAGCATACTAGATATTAGACTGATTTCTCTTACTTTTAAATCCGATTTATCCGGAGATGTAATCAATGTTGTTAGAAGGCTGCTATTTTCATCGATACTTATTGTTTACGAAACTTTCAATATTTCTTCATCAAAATTATTGACAAAATCAACTAGCTAAATAACTCGTAAAAATTAGTAGATTTCAGAGCTAAAATTTATGTATCATGATGAACAAATAGTAATGAGCTTGTGAGGTTAAGTATAGGAAAGTACAAAAAGGTTGACAATGCAATCTTGATTTTTCAGGTGTAATATACGGTAATCTGTTTTAATTATTCCGGCATTGGGTAGGGGAAGGGAGATGATTGTGACACAAGATAAAGCCCTAGCAAATGTGTTTCGTCAAATGGCAACTGGTGCTTTTCCACCAGTTGTAGAAACCTTTGAACGCAATAAAACTATATTTTTTCCCGGCGATCCAGCCGAACGAGTTTATTTTCTTCTTAAAGGTGCCGTGAAGCTCTCCAGGGTGTATGAGGCAGGAGAAGAAATAACGGTGGCATTGCTGCGAGAAAATAGCGTTTTTGGAGTTTTATCCTTATTAACAGGAAACAAATCGGATCGGTTTTATCATGCGGTAGCATTCACGCCAGTAGAATTGCTCTCCGCTCCAATTGAACAAGTAGAGCAAGCACTTAAAGAAAATCCAGAATTATCTATGTTGATGCTGCGAGGACTATCTTCGCGGATATTACAGACAGAGATGATGATTGAAACTCTCGCTCACCGAGATATGGGTTCTAGATTAGTGAGTTTTTTACTAATTTTGTGTCGAGATTTTGGAGTGCCTTGTGCTGATGGGATCACCATTGATTTAAAGTTATCTCATCAAGCTATTGCAGAAGCAATTGGTTCTACTCGCGTTACCGTTACAAGATTATTAGGCGATCTACGAGAAAAAAAGATGATTTCAATCCACAAGAAAAAGATTACCGTACACAAGCCAGTTAGTTTAAGTCGGCAATTTACTTAAAGTGGCGCAAAGCGGGTAATTATGAAAATTCTGTTAATCGGAGGTATTAATAGTGCGGTAGTAAGGCGGGCAAAGGTTGATTTGATTCTTGAAAAAACACATCTGAAATTATCAGACCGGAATTTCTAAATTATTCGGTTAATATTACAGATGCTTTTATTCTGGTAGCAGATTAATGATAATTGAGGCTGCTACCAATTCCTTGAAAACTTTTTAATCGTATTTTTCCCAAAATTCCTAGAGGTTTGATTAAAATTACTCGCGCCGTTGGTCAACTTAATTTACGGTAAAGGTAGGTTGTAATCTTAAATGGTGTGGTTACGACTGTTTCTAAAAATGCAGGGGCAGAGACTATTTCATAAAGAAACGCGCTCATCTACTTCTGAAGGCTAAGACGTAAACCGCAGCTGCCTCCCTTGGGAGGGTGCGTTAACATAAATTAGTTAACAGCGTTTGCATACGCTTTATATGCTTATCAATTGACGACATTTGAGCAGCTAATTCTGCTCAAAGGAAATTTGTAGGGTAAAAAAATTCACTTTTCTCAATAAAAGTGAGCGATTATCCCGAAATTAAGTATATTCAGCTCTTGCCTTATTGACCTTTTCCCACACACAATAACTGGAAGTAGTAGGCTGTATGTGGAAGGATGAATTCGGCACTATTCTATGACCACCGCGTTTATCCTAATAACGGCAATCTTAATTTTGGGAGGCGTAATTGCCACCGTCGGCGATCGCATTGGCACGCGGGTGGGCAAGAAACGGCTCTCACTGTTCAACCTGCGTCCCAAAAAAACTGCTGTTGTGGTGACGATTCTGACCGGAATTGGTATTTCGGCATCAACTTTAGCAAGTTTATTTTTAGTTGATGAAGGATTGCGTAAGGGAGTCTTTGAGCTTGAGGATATTCAAAAAGATTTGAGACGGAAGCGGGAGCAGCTTGAAGGTACAGCAAATAATTTAGAAATTACTAAAAAGGAGTTAGGAGAAGCTAGGAACCAACAAGCGCAAGCACAAAAAGATTTACAGGCAATAAATCGCTCCTTACAAGCTGCAAACATCAAGCAACGGAAAACCCAAGCCCAACTCAATCAAACCATCAAGCAGCAAGCTCGCACTCAAGCTTTACTACAAGGTACCCAAAGCAAACTAAATCAAGTTGCGAATCGCTATAAAAAAGCCATTGAAGAGTTGCAAAATATAATTGATGAAAGAGATAACAAAATCAAAGAAATTAGGCAGCTCAAGGTAGAAAGACAGCGATTATATGCAGAAGCCAAAAAAGCCCTATCCCAAGCTGAAACTGCAATTAACAGACGCGATAGGGAATTAGCTAAACGTCAAGAGGCGATTGAACGGCGCGATCAAAAAATTGGTCAACTTGATAAGCAAATTCAACAGCGTAATTCAGAAATTGCTTTGCGTGAGAAAATGATTACTCAACGCCAAAAAGTGATTAATCAAAAACAAGCTCGTCTTTCCGAGTTGGAAAGACAGCAGTCTTCTTTGGAACAACAACTTGCAAAGTTGGGACAATCCAATCGGGATTTGCGTTTGGGTAAGCTGGCATTAGTACGCGGGCAAGTCATTGCTGAAGCAGTAGTTCGTGTTGAAAAACCTGATGCTGCCAAACAAGCAGTAATTCAACTATTGCAGTCAGCAAACCGTTCGGCTCTCAAACAATTAAGCGAACCTGGAAGTAATTCTTCTTCAGGTGAGAAACCAATTCTGTTTGCTACTACTAAACAAATTGAGCAATTGAGCAAGCAGATTGATGACGGTAGAGAATATGTGGTGCGAATTTTTTCTGCAGGAAATTATGTTAGAGGGGAAAAGCGCATCGAATTTTTTGCTGACGCAGCACCCAATCAAGTAGTCTTTCAAAGAGGCGAGGTGCTAGCAACTACTACAGCAGATCCCACAGTTATGACATCAGATCAAATACGACAGCGACTGGAGTTATTAATTTCCGCCTCTCAATTTCGCGCCCGTAATGCCGGTATTTTACAAAGTATTCAAATAGACGGTACTTTTATTCGATTTTTCGCTTTATTACGACAGTACGATGGATCCTTAGAGATCAAAGCCGTTGCCGCTGAAGATACTTACAGAGCCGGACCGTTAAAAGTTAAACTGGTAGCAATTTTAAATGGAAAAATAGTTTTTAGCACTTGAGATAATTCATGCAGCAACCGTCCTGAAAAAATATTGTTCTCTAACCTATCTTTTTAACTTAAGATCTTCTCACTATAAGTATAATTTAACAGTATTTTATATGACTTCCCGTAAATTTTCACCTTCCGACTCGGTGATTTTAGGTTTCGATCCTGGTCGAGATAAGTGTGGTGTGGCTGTAATGGGACTTGATAGACAACTCCAGTATCACGAAGTTGTATCCGCATGTGACGCGATCGCCACTATTGAGATTTTGTATAAAAAATATCCAATTTCTTTGTTAGTAATGGGCAACCAAACTACTGCAAAGCATTGGAAACAACAAATACAAGAAAAATTATCCCCGAGAGTAAATATTATTTTAATAGATGAGCGTTATACAAGTTTGGAAGCACGGGATCGTTACTGGTTAATGTACCCACCCAAAGGATTAATCAAACTATTGCCTAAGGGAATGAGAACACCACCACGGCCAATTGATGATATTGTTGCCATCTTACTGATCGAAAGATATCTTAACCGTCTGACTGAGTAGTTTAAGGCATGGGGAGACAAGGGCAAGGGGAGAGAAATTTTTAAAGCGAGGCTCGAATCGTAAAAATGTAATCTCCTCCCGGTTCGAGTTCATAGTCTTTTTGTTCTAAAAATCGGCTGAGAGGTTCTTTGATTAAAGCTCGACCTTGAGAAGGTGTAATTGATAACTCTCCTTGACGAAAATGCCATCGAAATTGCCACTCAAATTCACCTGCTTTTACTTCACCTTCTAGCAAACCGTTTTGCCACGATTGTCGGGTAATCCTGACATGGGCTGTGGTTTGCGGTATTCGTTTAGAACTCACGATGTATTGCAATACCGACTGATTAATTATTTGTACTATTAAAAGGATTTACGCAAAGCCCCCCTTGGAGAAAGGGGGGTTGGGGGAATTTTTCATTACTCTTGGATAAGTCCTATACTTAACATAAGGTAACATAACTTAAATTTTTTTCCATTCTAATATAATAAATTCTTGAAATTGAACCACCAAGCGATAAATACATAAAAGATAGATTTCATCTCAATAGAAAACTTCTTAATGTCCCTGGTGGTTAATCTTAATTAATATTCATCTTTTAAATTGCAGCGCGGACTATATCACAATCCCGCACACTTGCTACAACCGCGAGTAACTCGCCGTGACAGGTTCCTATGAGCATACTTCCTACGAGCACGAAGCTACGGAAGCCAGTGTTCAGTTCCTTCGCAAGGCTGCAACAGTGATTGGAGGAACCGCATGCAAAGCGTGCTGCTTCATCATCCGGGTTGCGCCACCCTTCGGCTATGCGCTTCGCGCACACTATGTCTTCGACACATCTTCGTTAGCGAAGCGTGTCCGATAGGACATTGAACGTGTTACTCTGACGAGTCGTGTCGTGCTGTTGCTTGCGTCGCCCGGAGGGCGATACACGAATTGGCCTGCTAAGGTAACAGCTTTCTTAGAGTGGGGGAAACCCCCTGCTCTGGGCGCTGCTTCACTTGCTACAACGGGAACAATCTCGTAATGCAGTGGCTTCTCTGCGAGAAGGGCTGAGCCGCACGCTTTGCCCTAGGGGCATACTTGGCGTGAGTGTGAAACTGCGGAAGCCGGTGTTCAGTTTAGAGGAAGGCTTACACCCAAAAACACTTCGATCGCAGTGTCTTAACCTGAGTTAGCAGTTTCTGCCCCTGGGGAAACCCCAATATTTGACTGCTTCACCGGAGCGCTTGTTGTCAACCGCAATGCAGTGTCCTTAAAACTAAAATCAGAGATGCTTTAACTGTTAGAGGCAGCTTCTCGCGCGGCAGCTGCTTGTTCTGGATGAATGCCTAAGCGGGTAAGATTTATTCTACCTTTGTTGTCAATTTCCCGAACTTTGACAATTACTTCGTCGCTAACTGCTACTTCATCTTCAACTTTACCAACTCGGTAGTCTGCTAGCTGGGAGATATGAATCATTCCTTCTTTACCGGGTAAAAACTCGACAAAGGCTCCTATCGGTATAATTCGAGTTACTCTACCAACATAAACATCGCCTTCATTGAGCTTGCGCGTCATTGATTGGATAATAAAGCGGGCTTTTTTAGCTTTATTTTCATCCAGGGCGGCAATTGTGACGGTTCCATCGTCTTCGATGTCAATTGTAGCACCTGTCTCTTCAGTAATTCCCTTGATGGTTTTACCTCCAGGTCCAATCACCAAACCAATCATGTCTGGGTCAATCTTGATGCTCAATAAACGCGGAGCAAAGGGTGACATCTCCTCACGCGGTTGTTCAATGCAAGCGAGCATTTTTTCCAAAATGTGCAACCTGGCACTTTTCGCTTGATGAACCGCTTGGGCAATAGTCTCCAAGGCTAAACCGGAGATTTTCATATCCATTTGCAAAGCGGTGATGCCAGAATCGGTACCGGCGACTTTAAAGTCCATATCTCCCAAGAAATCTTCGATACCTTGGATATCAGTCAAAACACGAACTTCTTCTTCTTCTTTAATTAAACCCATTGCCGCACCACTAACGGGTTTGGTAATTGGTACACCTGCATCCATTAACGCGAGTGTGGAAGCACATACCGAACCCATTGATGTAGAACCGTTGGAAGAAAGCACTTCGGATACAACTCGAAGTACGTAGGGAAACTGATTCTTTGGTGGTAATACAGCTAATAAAGCTCGCTCTGCTAAGGCACCATGACCGATTTCTCTTCGTCCCGGCGCGCGTAAAGGCTTAGTTTCTCCAACAGAATATGGTGGGAAGTTATAATGGTGGAGATAATGCTTTTGCTGGTCCGATTGCAGGTCATCGTTTAAATTTTGAGCATCTCCTGGTGTTCCCAAGGTACAAATAGATAGCACTTGGGTGAGTCCTCTGTTAAACAAACCGCTTCCATGAACCCGTTTTGGCAAAAGATCTACCTGACAGGATACCGGACGAACTTGGTCGAGCTTGCGGCCGTCAACGCGAACGCCATCTTCAACTATTTGACGGCGCATCAGCTTTTTAGTTATGCCTTTAAATGTATTGCCAAGTGCCTTAGCGTTCTCTGTTGCTGCAACTCGAATTGCATCTTCTTCTGGTAATTCCTCAATCGCTGCTGAGATTTCCTCTTTTATCGCTTCTATTGCTTCATCTCGTTCTTTTTTACTGAAATCAAACTGCGACAGAACTTTTTTGATTCCATCGGTAGCGCGATCGCTAATAAAGTTTTCGAGAGTGGTGTCTACTTCGGGCGGTTCTTCGGTAAGAATTTCAATGCCGAGTTCTGCAATTAAATCCAGTTGTGCTTGAATTAAATCTTGCACGGCTTCGTAACCAAATTCAATGGCTTCGATAATGTCTTGTTCTGGTAGTTGATTGGCTCCCGCTTCCACCATGATTACACCATCTGGTGTACCTGCGACCACTAAATCCAAGTCTCCAGCATGAATTTCTGAATGGGTGGGGTTAATAATGAAATCATCTCCCACTAAACCAACTCGTACAGCTGCCATCGGTCCGTTGAAGGGAATCTTTGCCATTAGGGTAGCAATACTTGCACCTGTGACCGCTAGCACATCTGGGGGGACTTGTTCATCCACCGAAAGAGTGGTTGCAATAACTTGTAAGTCATCTCGCAACCATGAAGGGAACAAAGGACGTAAAGGACGATCGATCAAACGACTCGTAAGAATTGCTTTTTCTGGAGGCCGCCCTTCTCTTCTGAGAATACCTCCGGGAATTCTACCTGCTGCATATAATCTCTCTTCATAATCTACCGTCAAAGGTAGAAAATCAATTCCCGCTCTTGCTTGCGATCGCGTCGCTGTTACCAATACTGCGGTGTCCCCAGATTGTATCATTACAGACCCGCCAGCCTGGGGAGCTAACAAGCCTACTTTCAGTCGAATATCCCGTCCGTCAAAGGATATTGACTTTTCAAATTCTTCCATTCAGTTCTTTTTCCTTCTATGCACTATTAGCTCTCAGTGGCAATCCTAACATTTATGCCCTCTGGCTTGCCTTACTGATGCTTATAAATCAGTTCTCAATATATCAATGATGACTATTTACTTTCTTTTAGTTTCATTTCTAATTATTAACTCCCAACTCCGGTGGTACTAACTCCTAACAGCTTCTTCTGGGAGTGTTAATTGACGGTATATTATCAAAGCATTTCTGGTTTGATTGTTATCTAACTTCACGGCAACCCGAATCCGTCCGATAGTTTAAAATCCTAGAGATTCCCAAAGTCGAATTGAAGGTGTATTGCTTTCAAAGGCCAAAATAACATTTTTCTTCTATAATTACGGCATTAAGCAGCGTCCTGAACTATTCTAATTCCTTATCTTCCACGTAATCTAATCAGGAATGGCCGCAATTGTCACACAACTCGGGTGGTGCCGTACACTGATTGCCTTATTATTGCCTAAACAATTAGTCAGTGTACAAGCACCCTACAGCAGAAATGTGCCAGTTGCGGCCATTCCTACTAATTCTACTTTTTTCCCTTTTCTTAATTTTTATAAACAGGTAACTCCATTTTTGTTAACCTTAGTTAAGTTATATTTTATAATTGTTGATTAAATTGAAAAATCGGAAAAATATCTTTATTTAGGTAAATTTTTCAAATAAATTGGGAGGAAAATCAAATTTATAGAAGCTCGAAGATAATTAAATTTATCTGAAGGATATTAGCGGTTAGTTTCTTTAATAGTACGATTATTTACTTTGATTACATATTTTTTCATTTATTGGAAAATTATTTTATATTTAATCAGTTTTTACAAGGTAAAAAATTAGATTTTCTTCAAAAATCAAGAGTTGAAGATTTTAGTTCTACAATAATTTGAGTGTAGTTGACATATGGCA